>PVBE010164740.1_pt1 | contig 128907 bp, 111 predicted proteins | sample 1631181 | NCBI WGS metagenome assembly PVBE01 (sample SAMN08397723, study PRJNA350692) | Marine metagenome, whole genome shotgun sequencing project. | isolation source: water | place: Pacific Ocean | collected 2012-04 | reverse complement strand
CTGGCAGTGCTCAAGATGATAGCGACGCTGGCGAAGCGAAGTGTGCTGGCGATCATTTTCTGCCTTTCTGTGTTGTTTCGATCGTGTTGCGCGCATCCGTGGCGATGGCTTCTATAGTGCTGACAGGTCACCGGAAACGTCCAGTAGAAACCACAGGCCATGGCGCAATACCAGGATCGCGACGGCGACGCCGCGGAAGAAGAAGAAGGCGAGCCCGAGCTCCCCGTCATGCAGAAGGTGGCGATCCTCTTCGTCGCCCTCGGTCAGGAGACCTGCGGTGAGGTGATGAAGTTCCTCTCCGATTACGAGATCGAGGAGATCACGCAGGCCGTCGCCAGCCTCAAGGCAGTCTCCGTCGAGATGCAGGACAAGGTTTTGGACGAGTTCGAGCAGCACCTGCTGGCCGGTGAGTGGGTCAGCCAGGGCGGCATGGACTTCGCCCGCGGCGCCCTGGAACGTGCCGTGGGACCACGCAAGGCGCAGGAGATCCTCGACCGCGTCGCCAGTACCGTGTCCTCTGGTTTCTATATGCTGAAAAACGTCGCCCGGAGCAAGTGGCGCCCTTCATCAGTCACGAGCATCCGCAAACCGTCGCCCTGATCCTGTCGCAGCTGGAGTCTCCGCAGGCCTCCGGAATCCTGGCACAGCTTCCCGAGCGTCAGCAAGCCGACGTGGCCTACCGTATCGCCACCATGGAGAACATCACCCCCGCCGTGCTCAAGGAGATCGAGGAGGCCCTCGAGGCCAGCCTGCGCGATATCCTCGGTGGCAACCAGGACGTGGGTGGTCCCAAGGTGGTTGCCGACATCCTCAACCTGACGGGTTCGTCGGTGGAGAAGAACGTACTGGATCAGATGGACGCACAGGATCCGGAGGTGGCCGAGTCGGTGCGCAACCTGATGTTCACCTTTGCCGACATCAACAAACTGACGGACCGCGAGCTGCAGATCCTGCTGCGCGAGGTCGACCAGAAGGACCTGGTGGTGGCCCTGAAGGCGGCCGAAGACGAGCTGAAGGACAAGGTCCTGGGCAACATGTCGGAGCGGGTGCGCCAGTTCATCTCGGAGGAGATGGAGTTTCTCGGTCCCATGCGCCTGAGCGAAGTAGAGGAGGTGCAGCTGCGCATCGTCCAGCAGGTGCGCCAGCTCGAGGAGCAGGGTCAGGTCACCATCGTGCGCGGCGACAGCGATGATACGTTCGTGTAGCCAATCGCTTGCGATTGACGAGGCGAGGCGCATGGGCACCGACAAGACTTCCGATCCGATCCGCATTCTGGTTGCCGACGACCATCCACTGCTGCTGGAGGGTATCCAGGCGCAAGTATCACGGATAGCAGGTGCCGAGATCGTGGGACATGCGGTCACCGGTGAGGAGGCTCTGCACCTGGCCCGACAGTTGCACCCTGACATCATCCTCATGGATGTTTCCATGGCTGGAATCGGCGGCATCGAGGCAACGCGACGGTTGCTTGGCGCAGATGACAGCCAGAGAGTGATCATGCTCTCGATGCACGATGATGCTGAGTACGTTCGCCAGTCGGCTCAGGCTGGTGCTCGTGGCTATGTTCTGAAGAGTTCCAATCCGGCCTTGATTCAGCAGGCCATCGAGACGGTGATGGCCGGAGACGTCTTCTTCGATGAGGAGATCGCGGACGCTCTCCTGCAGAAGGGTACAGGCGCAGGGCCAGGAAAGGATCCGTCCCTGGCCCCCCGTGAACGCCAGGTGCTGGCGTTGCTCGCCGAAGGGCTGCTCAACAAAGAGATCGCCGACAGGCTCTGCCTCAGCGTGCGCACGGTGGAGACATACCGCGAGCGCCTGATGCGCAAGCTCGAAATGCGCAGCGTCGCCGAACTCACTCGCTACGCCGTCTCGCAGGACATCACACCATTGAAGTGACGTCTTTGCCGAGGACCGGGAACGGTCTTTCTTTGGTGTCATGGAATATCGTGCCTTCGTCGTAGATTCGGCCGACCGCCTCGCCCAACTCGAAAGCGACCTCGCTCGAGCCCGTCACACCGAGGAGGAATCGCGACAGAGTGGCGAGCGCTTCCGTCTGCTCATCGAGCATGGTCACGAGTTCGTCTTTCGCTATGGCTTCCACCCTCGTGGCTTTGAGTATGTCAGTCCGGGTGTGGCCGATCTCTGCGGCTACTCGGCGTCAGAATTCTACGCCAATCCTGATCTCGTTCTCGACATCGTCCATCCCCATGACCGCGCTGTGCTGCAGGAGTGCATCGACGAGTCAGATTACTCCCGGCCCCTGGCACTGCGTTGTCGTCGGCCCGATGGTGAGATCGTCTGGGTGGAGCAACGGGCGTTGCCCAGCTATGGCCCGCAAGGTGAACTGGTCGCCCTCGAAGGCATCGTGCGCGATGTGTCCAATTACAGACATCTGCTCGAGGGGTCCGAACGCCCCTCCGTCTCAGTGGAGGAGCGCAGACACCTGCTTCAGGCTCTCCACCAGATCGGTACGGAAACGCTGGAGTCTCTCGAACTCGACCATGTGCTCGACACCCTGGCGCATCAGGTGGTGCGCGCCGGAATCCTGCGCAGCCTGATGGTGGCCCTCGTCGATCACCAGAACCATGTGGTCCGTGTGGCCCGCAACTACCTGAGCTTTGACGGCAGCTACGAAGAGGGCATCGGCCATGTCCGACCGGGGGCACAGATCACTCCCAGTCCGACGGTTGCCCACCGCGAAGGGGAGCGCCTCGTCTTCAGCGACCAGCGGATTATCGGCACTACGTACGACCTCGACGACGATAACATCACACCCACCGTCGCCCGGACCGGCGAGTTCACCGTGATTGACGGCCCGGATGAACGCTTTGACGAGCGCTTCGAACACAAAGACAAGAAGCTGCGTTCCGGGTCGGTTTCCTACTTCATCCCTGTCCAGCGCGAAGGTCGCGTCCTGGCCGTCCTCGCCACCGGCAGCCAGATAGAGGACCGCGAAGAGACTCTGGGCAGGATCGAAGCCATGGCACCTCTGCTGGAGCAGGCCGCAGTGGCCCTCGACCACGCGCTGACCCACGGACGCGTCCGTGATCAGGCCCGCGAACTCCATGACCTCAACGGGCGCCTCCGTGAGGAGGTCTCGCGGCGCCTGCAGGCCGAGGAAACCTTGCGCGACTTCTCTCAACGAACAGTCGGCCTGGCAGAGGAGGAGAGGCGGCGTGTAGCGCGCGAGTTGCACGATGGCGTCAACCAGCTTCTCTGTGCCGTCGGCTTCGGTCTGGAGGCGGCCGGACTCGAGGTCGGCGACCAGGCACAAGCCAGTCTCGACCAGACCAGGGAACTGCTCGACCGCACGATCCGCGAAGTGCGCCGCATATCTCAGGATCTGCGCCCTGGTGTTCTCGACGACCTGGGGTTGGCCCCCGCGATCCGCAGTCTGTGTGATGGGTTCGCACAGCGGACCGGGTTGACAGTGACCCACAGCCTGGAGCAGGTCCCGAAGCAGATCCCGCCGGAGATTGCCATCACCGTGTATCGCATGCTGCAGGAGGCCCTCCACTATCGGGAACGCCTCGAAGAGCCGGGTGGCATCACGATCCTCATCAGAACCGACGAGTCAGGTGCCATGGTCTCGGAACTTGCTGATGAAGGCGATCTCCATCGGGCCATCAGCGTGGACGCTCTGCAGTACATGCGTGAACGCGCCGGCCTCCTCGGTGGTACCGTCGCCATCGAGTCTCCGGCTGAAGGCGGCACGCGGCTCTCCATTCACCTGCCCTGGCCCTTGGAGAGGACACTGCCGTGAAGGACACTCCCATCGAGGTCCTGCTCGTCGATGACCATCCCGTCGTTCGTGATGGCATCAGTTCCATGCTCTCCGGCGTCCCTCACATTGCCGTTTGCGGCAGCGCCACAGGCGGACTGGAGGCGGTGGCGCTGGCAGAGCAGTTGCGCCCTGACGTGGTCATCATGGATATCGGCCTGCCGGACATCAACGGCCTGGAAGCGACGCGACAGCTGACGATGAGCCAGCCCGAGGCCCGCGTCATCGTTCTTACGGTGTACGACAATCGCGAGTATGTCCTGCGGGCCGCCCGGGTGGGGGCCCGCGGGTACCTGGTGAAGAACTCGCCGTCGGCGCACCTGCTGGAGGCCATCGAAGGGGTTCACGAAGGGCGTCTGTGCTATCCCGCCGAGCTGACGGAACTGGTTCTCGAGGAAGTGGCGCGGGGCGCCGCCGAACTCAGCCAGGAGCGGGAGTCAACCGACCTGAGCACCCACGAACGTCAGGTGCTGGCCCTGATCGCCGGCGGTCTCAGCAACCGCGAGACCGCCGACCGCCTGGCGTTGAGTGTGCGCACCATCGAAACTCACAGACGGCACATCATGGACAAGCTTGACATCCACTCGGTGGCAGGCCTGACGAAATACGCCATCCAGGAAGGATTGACGCACGTTGGCTGAGACATGGCTGTGAACGACACCACCCTCCTCACCGGCGCCACGGGCTTCATTGGCCGCCACACCGCCCGCCGGCTGGCCGCGGACGGTCACAACCTGCGGGCCCTCGTACGGTCGACCAGCGACGCCGCCGAACTGCGGGATCTCGGCGTCGATCTCGTGGAGGGGGATGTGGCCGACTGGAATGCCGTATGCGCTGCCGTCGAAGGCTGTCGCCTTATCGTCCACCTGGCCAACGTCTACTCCATGTGGGAACGTGACCCGGCCATCTACCGACGGGTCAACGTGGAGGGGACTCGGCGCGTGGCTCAGGCAGCCGCCGAATCGGGAGTGGATCTGTTTCTTCATATCAGCAGCGTCGTAGTCTACGGTCGCCCGGACGAAGTGCCCTTCCACGAGCGCTGCGCTCCGGGTCCCGAACGTTTCAGCGAGTATGCCCGCACCAAGTTCGAGGCCGACCGCGTCGTCGAGGAATTCGCCGTCAGCCACCGTCTGCCCGTAGCCATCCTCTACCCCGGCTCTGTCCTTGGACCTGGCGACGCCAAATCGTCGGGGCGGTACGTGGATGATATCGTTCATCGGCGCCTGCCCATGGCGGTATTCAGCGACGACGTCCTGACGTGGGTCCATGTGCGCGATGTGGCCGACGCCATCGCCCGCCTCCTGGGGCGTGACGATGCGGCCGGGGCCCGCTATGTGATCGGACGGCACCGACTGACCCTGCATCAGATCAACGAAGTGATCCAGGACGTGAGTGGCGTACGCCCACCACGACTGGAGATGCCCGACTGGATGGCGCGACTGTCGGCACGAGTGCTCACCGGGCTGTCCACGGTGATCGGCAGACCCCCTGTGTGGGGCCTGTCGACCGACGTGGCCCGCACGGTGTCCCACAGCATTCAGGCGGACGGCTCACGGGCGGAACGGGAACTGGGGCTGCAGTACACCGACATCCGCACGGCGGTGGCCGATACGATCGGAGCCTAGTGCTCTGTTGAGGAGTAGACCTTGTGAAAAGAGGGCGCCGAGGAACCCGGGTCGCAAGGCGCGTGATCGAGTCGGGTCAGTGGACCCGTCGAGTGAGCGCAACGCCGCGAGCCGGGATTCATCGGTGGCCGAATACAAGGTTCGCTCCTTAACAGAGCACTGGACAACCGCCTCTACAGGTAGTCGTTGATCACGTTCTCGAGCCACTCCTCACGACCGCTCGTGCGCGCCGCCTCGCCGTTCTTGTGGACATAGGCCTCCATGTCGGCGAAGCTCGCCTGTCCCTTCATGATCCTGGCACCCAACCCCCGACGCCAGCCAGCGTAGCGCTGCTTGACGAAGTCTCCGACGACGCCGTCGTCGATGATCTTCTGCGCGATCTTGAGTCCCCGGGCGAAGGTGTCCATACCGCCGATGTGAGCGTAGAACAGATCCTCCACGTCGAATGAGCCGCGCCGCACCTTGGCGTCGAAGTTCACTCCCCCGGGTTTCAGCCCACCCTGCTTGAGAATCACCATCATGGCGTACGTGGCGCTGTAGAGGTCGCTGGGGAACTGATCCGTATCCCAGCCGAGCAGCAGGTTGCCACGGTTGGCGTCGATGTTGCCAAGACGGCCGGCGGCACTGGCCACCGTCAGATCGTGCTCGAATGTATGTCCGGCAAGTGTGGCGTGATTGGCCTCGATGTTCAGGCTGAATTCGTCGAGCAGATCGTGGGCGCGAAGAAACCCGAGCACCGTCGCCGCGTCGTAGTCGTACTGGTGTGTGGTTGGCTCCTTTGGCTTCGGCTCGACCAGCAGCTTTCCCTTGAAACCCAGCTTCTTCTTGTGCGCCACCGCCATGTGCAGCAGGCGCGCCATCTGCTCCTGTTCCCTTGGCAGGTCGGTGTTGAGCAGACTGGAATATCCCTCACGGCCACCCCAGAACACATAGTTGGCACCTCCGAGGGCGACGGTGCACTCCATGGCCTTCTTGATTTGCGCCGCCGCCCAGGCGAATACGTGCGGATCCGGGTTGGTGCCGGCGCCATGGGTGAAGCGGGCGTTGGAGAAACAGTTCGATGTCCCCCACAGCAGCTTCACGCCGGTGTCCTTCTGCAGTCCCTTTGCCAGTTTCACGATCCTGTCGAGTCTGTCGTTCGACTCTTTCAGTGACGCCCCTTCGGGGGCGATATCGCGATCGTGAAAGGCCCAGAACGGGGCGCCGAGTTTGCCGATGAACTCGAAAGCCGCCCGCATGGTGTCCTCGGCGATCTCCATGGGATCACTCGACGTCTCCCACGGCCGATCGTAGACCGGCGTCGGGCCGAAGGGATCGGTGCCTCCCCCTTTCATGGTGTGCCAGTAGACGACGGAGAAGCGCAAATGCTCAGCCATCGTTTTCTTGCCCACTTTCTCCTTCGCGTTGTAGTGCTTGAAGGCCAGCGGGTTCTTCGAGCCCGGCCCCTCGTACTTGACCTTCCCGATTCCCTTAAAATACTCCTTCATCCTTCTTCTCTCCTACGGCAGATGGTGAGCAATTGCTCAGGTGTGTCGATGATGAGCTGGGCGCCGTTGGCCTCGAGTTCCTCGCGCTCGCGGAAACCCCAGGTGACACCCACGGTAAACATCCCCGCTGACCGTCCCGTCTTCATGTCCGTTGCCGTATCTCCTACGTACACCACTCTGTCGACATCGACATTCAGCGATGCGGCCGTCTCTCTGGCCCCGGCCGGATCCGGCTTGGCCGGGGTCCCCTGCCGCATGCCTCGGACTTCGGCGAAGGACCATGACTGCAGCAACGTCTCCACCGTGAGCCGGGTGAAGTCGTCGGGCTTGTTCGACAGTATCGCCAGGGGCACACCGCACTTGGTCAGTCCGTCGAGCATCTCGGCGATTCCTGCATACGGCCTCGATGTCTCCGCCCAGCGTCTGCCATACTCGGCCCGCATCTCGGCCAAGCGGCTGGCGACCTGTTCGGCACCGCGCGAACCCGGCGGCAGCGTGCGCCGTACGAGGGTTTCCATACCCTCTCCCACGAAGTAACGGTAGGCGGATTCCGGGTGAATTGGGTAGCCGGCCGCCGCGAGCACCGCGTTCATGCTGTTGGCCAGGTCGGCCAGAGTGTCGAGCAGGGTGCCGTCCAGATCGAAGATGACGGCGTCCGCTCTGCTGGTGGTCACGGATCTCGACCTACGCTTCAGGGGTGACATAGGCGGCGGTTGCTCCCCCGTCGACGGTGAAACTCGTACCGGTCACGTAGGAGGACTCCGCCGAAGCCAGGTACAGGGCCGCGTCGGCGATCTCTTCGGCGGCGCCGAAGCGGCCCATGGGTACGTGTACCAGCCGCCGTTGCCGCTTCTCTTCGGTGTCGAGGTATTTCATCAGCATTTCCGTATGCTGCGGACCTGGACACAGAGCGTTTACCCGAATGCCCTCGCGGGCGTGGATCACCGCCAGTTCGCGGGACATGGCCAGCACGCCTCCCTTGCTCGCCGTGTAGGCCAGTTGAGGCGTGGCCGCGCCCAGGAGGGCGACGAAGGACGCCATGTTGATGATCGAGCCGCCGCCAGCCCGACGCAGGGCCGGGATTCCGTGTTTGCAGCCGAGAAATACGCCCTTGAGATTGACCGCCATCGTCTGGTCCCAGACCGCTTCGTCGGTGTCGGCGCCGGCGTCGTCAATGTGGGAGATGCCGGCATTATTGAACAGGATGTGCAGGGCCCCGTAGGCGGACTCGGCCGCCTCGACCATGGCGGCACAGTCGGCGTCGAGGGAGACGTCGGCGTGTACGTAGAGGCAGCGGCCGCCATTGGAATCGAGATCCATTGCCACCTCACGCCCTTCGTCGTCACTGACGTCAGCGATGACGACACTGGCCCCTTCGGCGACGAAGCGTCGGGCGCTCTGTCGACCAATGCCGCTGGCTCCTCCCGTGATCAGGGCCACCTTGTCCTGCAGGCGTCCCCCCGTCACGATAACACCGGGTCGCTGACACGACCGACGGCCGCGGCGGCTACCAGTCCGCCGAACAACGCCTGCTGGCGGGGATCCTGGATCGCGGTCAGCTCCGGATGCCACTGCACTGCCAGCAGCCAGGGGTGATCCTCTGCCTCGAGGGCCTCGACGACACCGTCGGCGGCGCGGGCGACAGTACGCAGCCGTGGCGCCGCGACATCGACGGCCTGGTGGTGCCAGGAGGCGACGAACATCGACCCGGCGCCGACGACGGCTGCCAGGCGGCTGTCGGGCTCGATGGCAACGTCGTGATATGCGGGGCGACGGGGGGGGACGCGGTGAGCGAGTCCATCGCCCACCCGTTCGGGCAGATGTGTGATGAGCGTTCCTCCGAGGGCAACGTTGAGAACCTGTGTGCCTCGGCAGATGCAGAGGCAGGGAAGTTGCCGGTCGAGGGCGAAACGGGCCAGGGCCAGTTCCCCCGTGTCGCGTCCGGCATCCACCATGTAGACCGAGTCGTGACTCTCACCGGCGTAACTCGCCGGATCGAGATCGCCGCCACCGGACAGGACGAGACCGTCGAGGCCTTCGACCGCCCCGAGCATGTCCGTTGCCGGTGGCAGCAGCACCGGTATGCCATCCGCCCTGACGATGGCATCACAGTAGTCGGCGGGAAGAGTGTAGTTACCGCCACCTGCGGGATCACGCCCGTAGGTGGTCAGTCCGATGACCGGGGTCGTCCCGGCCCTCATCCGCGCTCGAAGTAGCGGGCCCGTTCCCAGTTGGTGACCGTCTCGTCGAACTTGCGTTGCTCGGTGCGAAAGAAGTGCAGGTAGTGCTCGACTACATCGTCACCGAAAGCCTCACGCAGCATGGTGGATGCCGACAGCTCGGCCGTCGCCTCCGCCAGGTTGTCCGGCACGCGGGGCAGATCGGCGCCGTCGTATACATCACCGACAAACTCCACCGGTGGCTCGATACGCTGTTGAATCCCGTCGAGACCGGCAGCGAGGGTGGCCGCCAGGGCGAGATACGGATTTGAATCTGACCCGGGAATGCGCGACTCGATGCGCAGCGAACTCCCCTTGCCGACCACCCGGAACCCGGCGGTGCGATTGTCGCGACTCCAGGCGATCGCCGTGGGCGCCCACGACTGGTAGACGTAGCGCTTGTAGGAGTTGGGGTTGGGTGCATAGAAGGGGGTGATGGCGCGGGCATGGGTCATCCAGCCACCGAGAAAATGGCGGAAGACGTCCGACCCATCTCCCGAATCGGGATGGGCGAACAGGTTCGTCGTGCCCGCCTCATCCCACAGGCTGATGTGCAGGTGGGCGCTGGAACCGGCCAGATCGGCCCGCCATTTAGCCATGAAGGTCACGGAGCAGTCCTGCTGCAGGGCGATCTCCTTGCAGCCGTGCTTGAAGAGTGCGGCCCGGTCCGCCGTCTCGAGGGCCTCGCCGTGACGGAAGTTGACCTCGTGCTGACCGGGCCCCCACTCACCTTTGCTCGATTCCACCGGGATCCCGGAGGCGCTCATGTGACGTCGCACGGCGCCGTGGTAACCCTCGGACCGGGTCGCGGCCAGCATGTGGTAGTCCTCGATGTACGCCCCTGCGGTCGAGAGCAGGTCGCCGTCGTACTTCTTCTCACGCGCCTCGTCGTAGGAATCCTTGAACAGATAGTACTCCAGCTCAGAAGCCGCCTGAGACTTGAACCCCGCCGCGGCGAGGCGGTCGACCTGCTGCCTCAGGAGCGTTCGAGGCGCGATAGCCACCGGTTCATGTCCGCTGCCGCGATGCAGGTCGCAGAACACGAGGGCCGAGTTCTCGAGCCAGTCCACCAGACGCAGCGTCGACCAGTCCGGCACACAGTGCACGTCGCCGTAGCCTTTCTGCCAGTTGGCGAAGTCGTACCCTTCGACGACGTCCATCTCCATGTCGACGGTGAGCAGATAGTCGCAGGCGTGCATCCCACCATCGACGGTCTCCTCGAGGAAGAAGCTGCCGGTGACCCGCTTGCCCACGAGGCGTCCGTAGAGGTCGGGAAACACGACGAGCACGGTCTCCACCTGGCCGGTCTCGATATGGCTCCGCAGATCGTCAAGAGTCAACATGAAGGTCAGTGTACGCACCCTCTCGGGGCAGCCGCAACCAGGTGGACCAGCAAGCTGGTGGGGACCGACATGATTCGCTTTCTTCGCCTGCATGCCCGAACGCAAGATCAGAGTCGGCGTCATCGGCGTCGGACGGGGTCGTTCCTTCGCCGGCGGTGCCTCCGAAACAGTGGGAATGGAGCTCGTCGCCCTGTGCGATCGCTGGGAGGAAAAACTCGACGAGGCAGGCCGCCAGTTCGGCGTAGCCACCTATGCCGACTTCGACAAGTTCCTCGAGCACGACATGGACGCCGTCGTGCTGGCCAACTACTTCCACCAACACGCCCCCTTCGCCATCAAGGCCCTGCGGGCGGGTAAACACGTGATGAGCGAGACCGCCGCCAACGGCACGCTCGCAGAAGGTGTCGAGCTGTGTCGCACAGTCGAGGAGACCGGCCTCACCTACATGTTCGCTGAGAATTACCCGTATACCGTTTTCAATCAGGAGATGCGACGCGTCTACCGCACCGGCGAGATCGGCGAGGTAACCTACGCCGAGGGCGAATACAATCACCCCATGGCGCAGGAGTCGCGTCTGCGTCTGGCGCCAGGCCGGAACCACTGGCGCAACTGGCTACCTTCCACCTACTACTGCACCCATGCCCTGGCGCCGCTGATGTCCATCACCGACACCATGCCGGTGCAGGTCAACGCCCTGTCGATGTCCTGTGAACGGGTCGAGCGCAGGGGTGCCCGCGTCTCGGACCCCGGTTCGGTGATCCTCTGCCGTATGGACAACGGCGCCGTGTTCCGCCTGTTCGGACTGATCCTGCCGGGACACAGCTGCTGGTATCGGGTCCACGGTGATCGCGGCGCCATGGAGATCACTCGCGGCCAAGGCTACTTCGGCCCGGGACAGGTTCGCGTCTGGCACGAGGAGTGGGACACGCCGGATGGGGTGGAAGCCGAACGCGTGTATGAGCCGGAGTGGCCGGAGCATGGGGATCTTGCCGAGAAGGCCGGGCATGGGGGGGGAGACTTCTGGACACCCTTCCATTTCGCCAACGCCATCCGCTCCGGTGAGCCGCCGTTCCTGGATGTCTACCGCGGCGTGGCCATGTCGTCGGTAGGTATCGTGGCCTGGAAGAGCGCCCTCGAAGAAGGGGTCCCGGTGGCTCTGCCCGACTTCCGCGACGAGGCGAGCCGCAGTCGGTTCGAGGATGACCACTGGTCTCCCTGGCCGGACGATGCCGGTCCGGGTCAGCCACCGCCCAGCATTCGCGGCTTCCGCGACCCCAATCCCGACGGCCTCTCCCGCGGGCGCGAAGTCTGGCGGGAGATGGGCTACTCCGGAGAGGACTTCTGATGGCGAGCACGCCCGTACGCTACACCGACCTGCGACCCCACCAGTTCCGCGAACGAATCCAGGATCGTCCCGTCGCCTATCTGCCGCTGGGAACGATCGAATGGCACGGTGAGCATCTGCCCCTCGGCTCGGACGCCATTATCAGCGAAGGGCTCATGTGTGAATGCGCTCGACGTTTCGGTGGTATCGTCATGCCGCCGGTTCATCTCGGTCCGGATCGCACCAGCCGCCAACCGGATGGCGGCGTCCTCGTCGGCATGGATACGGCCGAAGGCGTCACCGACCCCCATCGACAACTCGACGGCAGCTGCTACTGGGTCAGCCAGGGACTGTTCCTGCAGATCATCGACGCCATCCTGTCGCAGCTGCAGCGCGCCGGGTTCCGCACCGTGTTCGCCGACGGCCATGGACCGTCGCGCAGCTCGTGGGTGGCTAACCTGGCAGAACGCGAACAACGCTTCGGCCTGAAGCTGCTGGGCGTCACCACCGAGGTGCGCGATCAATGGCGCAGCCAGATGGATCACGCCGCCCGTAACGAGACGTCGCTGGTCATGGCCCTGCGTCCCGAGCTGGCCGATCTGTCGTGCCTCGACGCGGATCGAAACATCTGGCCCCAGGGCGTGGGCGGCGAGGATCCTCGTGACGCCACCGCCGACGAGGGACGCCGGCTGCTCGAAGCCTCCATCCCCATCGTCGGTCGCCTGCTGGATGCGGCCGACGCCTCAACGTAATGGGAGAACAGATGACCGTCCTTATGCAGGAGATGACGCGGGAGCAGATCAAGGCCGTGGCGCCCACAGCGGTTGGCGTTCTGTGTACCGCCGCCACCGAGCAGCACGGTCCACACATGGCCGTGGGCACCGACACGCTGCTGGTGAGTACCGTCGCCGAACGCGCGGCGCTGGCTGCGGCCGACACCGTGCCCGTCGTCATCACGCCACCTCTCGCCTTCGGCAGCTCCCATCACCACTACCCTTTCGGCGGCACGATCTCACTGACGAGCGAGACCTTCGCCGGTGTCGTTCTCGAGGTCCTCGAAGGCCTCGTGATCACCGGTTTCCGCCATCTCATCGTCCTCAACGGCCACGGTGGCAACAAGGATCTGGTGGGTATGGCCAGCCAGGACTTCGTCAACCGTCTCGGGCATCCGGCGACGGTGGCCTCGGCCAACTACTGGGACATCGCCAAACCCGCTATGGTCGAGGCGGGCCTGCTGCCGGCGCCGCGGATCCCCGGACATGCCGGTCACTTTGAGACGTCGGCGATCCTGTCCCTGCGTCCCGACTGGGTCGACGAGAAGGCGCGCGCTGCCGTGACCGACATGGAGGGCGAAGGTTCCGGCCTCGACGTCGATCTCACCGGCGCTGTCGTGCAGACCCATGGGGCCTGGGGCAAGGGTCCCGGACACACCGACAACCCCGCCGCGGCCACGGCGGAACTGGGGGAGAAGCTGCTGGCCGTCGCCGTGGCAGAAGTCGCCCGCTTCTTCCGCGACTTCAGCAAGGTGGCCGGGCCGGTGGTCGACTGATGGAACGCGATACCGCCTTCGAGATGGCCGCCTCCGCCATCCGTTTCGGTACGGGAATCACAGCCGAGATCGGCATGGATCTGGCGGACGTGGGCCTCGCACGCGTGCTCGTCGTCACCGATGGCCGTCTCGCCAGTCTCGAACCGGTGGCCGTGGTCCGTCAGTCGCTCGACAATGCCGGCGTCGCCCATGACCTGTATGACGGCGTGCACGTAGAGCCCACGGATGCCTCCTTCAAGGACGCCATCCGCGTGGCCACCGAGGGTGGCTACGACGGGTACGTCGCCGTCGGTGGTGGCTCCAGTATGGACACTGCCAAGGCGGCCAACCTCTACGCCTCCCATCCACCGGGGGACTTCCTCGATTATGTGAACGCACCCATCGGCAAGGGGCTGCCCGTACCGGGACCGCTCAAACCACTGATCGCCGTACCCACCACGGCGGGCACGGGCTCCGAGACGACGGGCGTCGCCATCTTCGACCTGGTGGAGATGCAGGCGAAGACCGGTATCGCTCACCGGCGTCTGAAGCCGACGCTGGGGTTGATCGATCCAGACAACACGAAGAGTCTGCCGCCGGCGGTGGCCGCATCCACGGGCCTCGACGTGCTCAGTCACGCGCTGGAGTCCTATACCGCGATTCCCTTCGACCAGCGACCACGTCCCGAACGCCCCATCCTGCGGCCCTCGTACCAGGGCGCCAACCCGATCTCGGACCTGTGGGCTCTGGAGTCGTTGCGTATGATGGCGCGCTTTCTGCCCCGCGCTGTCGCCGATCCAGAGGATGACGAGGCCCGCGGACAGATGCTGCTGGCCGCCTCGTTCGCCGGCATCGGCTTCGGCAATGCCGGCGTCCACCTGCCCCACGGCATGTCCTATCCAGTGGCCGGCAGGGTGCGCGACTACCTGCCGCCGGGTTACGACGCCGATCACGCCATGGTCCCCCACGGCAACGCCGTCATTGTCAACGCCCCGGCCGTGTTCCGCTTTACGGCCAGCGCTGACCCACGGCGCCACCTGCGGGCCGCCGAAGTCCTGGGGGCTGACGTCGCTTCCGTGCAGGAAGCGGACGCCGGACGCGTGCTCGCCGATACGATCATCGATCTCATGCGCAGCCTCGACGCCCCCAACGGCCTGCAGGCTCTGGGTTACACGGCCGAAGACATTCCCGCTCTGGTTGAAGGCACACTGCCCCAGCATCGCGTGACGAAGCTGTCGCCGCGGGAGGCCGGAACGGAGGAGCTGACGGCGCTGTTCGAGGATGCCATGCGGTACTGGTAGCGGTCCACTTCACCTTTCCTTGAGATAGGCGAAGGGCTGCTGGCCCCACGGCATGGGCCGACCTCGGCCGATGACCATCAGTTCGTACCAGTCGTCGCGGTCGAGGTCGAGATCCGCTGCCGCTGCGGCTTCCGTGATGTGCTCGGCATTCGCCGTACCCACCAGAGGCACGACGCCACCGGGCAGTCGCATCAGCCACGCCAGCGCCAATTGCCCGGGCGTCACCCCCAGTTCACTGGCCAGGGCGCCCAGCTGGGGTGGCCACACCGGCTTCGCGCTGCTGCTGCCAGCTACCGTGGTCAAAGGCGGAATTCGCCGTCAGCACCCCTCGGTGCAGCGGGCTGAAGCAGAGGACGCTCATCTTCTTCTCATGGCACACGGCTGCCAGTCCCGTCTCCAGCGGCTCCAGATGCAGCAGGCTGAACTGCGTTTGCAGTGATTCGATCCGAGTGTAGGCGGACAGCGCTCGGATCTCGTCCACTGTGTGGTTGCTCACACCGGCGTGGCGGATCTTGCCTTCCGCCTGCAGGTCTTGCAGTGCCCGCGCCGTCTCTTGCGGATGCGTGAGGTAGTCGATGCGATGCGGCTGGTACAGATCCAGATACTCCATGCCGAGACGCTGGAGAGAGGCTTCACACGAGGCCTTCAAGTAGTCGGGAGACAGGTCATATGCTTTGCGCTCATAGGCCGGCTCCATCCCTGGAAAGACGATGCCGCACTTGCTGGCAATCACGACCTGCTCGCGGTCGGCGCCGGCCTCACGCAGGGCTTCGCCGAGAAGGGTCTCGGCCTCGCCATCACCGTAGACGTCAGCGGTATCGAAGAAATTGACGCCCAGCTCGAGGGCGCGCGCCACGGCGGCCTTGCCGTCGCCGGCACGCTCCTCGGTCAGACTCATGCCACCGTAGGCGATGGCGGAAACTTCGAGATCGGTCGAACCAAGACGTACTGTACGCATACTTGTTTCTCCTGCGAGAGGCGCGAAGATGCTTGACTCGTGAGCAGTCCTGCCCTTTGTACCTTGGTTATTTATAGCATCTGTTTCGATAGCTGAGCGCCCTTGGACTGAGGACCCGAAGGAGACCTGTAGTGAAGTTTGTCAGGAAATCACCAGAAGCGATCTTTCTGGCTCTCGTCTGCATCCACTCGGTTGTGCCCGGTCGGTCTGGTGCAGCTGGTGACGGAGTCACCGCACCACACGTCTTTGCCCGCGTTGCCCTCCTGCGCGAGAAGATAGAGATGATTCGCTTCGAGATGGGCAGACCGCGCAGCGTTCAGTCTGATCTTGCGGTGTCCAACGTCGTCCCCCGCGAGGTATACTCACAGGCCCTGGCGCTGTTTCTGAAGGCCGACCGGCTCTGTTTCGAGCAGACTCGAGGACATGCCTCGGCGCCGGAGATTCCGGACGAGGTCATCAGGCCAGCGCACGTCCTTGCGGTGGTCGATGCCTCTCTGGCACGGTTGGATCTGGTGGGTACATCGATCGGTATGGTGGACAGGGCCGTCGAGCCCACCCGCGATGACAGCAGGACACCCACGGATGTGTTTCGATCCATCATTCAGGCGAATCGTCAATTGAACCTGATGCTCGACAATCAGGTATCTCACAGCGACGTGTTTCAGCAGGTCACGCTGGCCATCAGCTACACGTCGCGCCTGCTCGCCCGGTTTCCTGGCGGGACGCGGATTCCAGCCTCCGACGATTACGAAAGGGGAAAGCGTCCAGCTGACGTGCATCGCCGCCTGGTCGGCTGCTTCGAAGTCATCCAGAGAATCGCTGAACTTGTGGGGCTCAAGACACTGGAGCTGAGGTCACTGGATGCAACCGAGCATGGGATCATACCGAGCGACGTCTACTACATCGCGTCCCTTCTGGTCTCCGATCTGGCATACCTTCACAGCCACGTGCTCGACGCTGATCCCCCTGTCGAGATGTATTACCCAGGACGCAAATTCCCCTCACACGTCTACCAGCGTGCCGGACTGCTGAAGAAGCAGCTGGCGGAGTTGCTGAGGCATGTAGAGCAGGCTCCCGAACGCCTGCTGGGTGAGGAGTGAGGGTGTGAGCAGCCCGGTCGGACCGCCGCCATCACGACGGGGGATTCGTTCAAAGCTCCTGAGTTCTCACCTGACGGTGGCAGCCATCGGCGTTGGCCTGCTCGGGGTGGCCCTGGTTTCGACTTTCTGGCTGCGCGCCAATGCCCAGCGACTATCGGTCGTGCGGGGACCGACAGTGCGCTCCTCGACGCTTGCCCTCAGTGGCGTGCAGCATTCGCTGGCCGCACTGAGGGGATGGGTTGCCCTGGAGGACACCACCTTTCAGGTCGAGAGGCGAAGCGCCTGGGCGGACGAGGTCAAACCTGCGGTGGACTCCCTCCAGGCCCTCAGCGTCGGCTGGACGAACTCTCAGAACCTCGTTCGGCTGACGGAGATCACCCGTCTGCTGGAGGACCTGGAAGAGTGGCAGTGGTGGATCGAAGATGTGGCCCAGACGCCGGGAAACGAAGCCGCACGAGTGGTGCTTCGGGGGGAGTTGCAGCCGCTGACTCGCGAAATCCTCCTGACGGTCACATCACTGATCAACGAAGAGAAAACGCGCACCGGGAACCGGACCCCACTGCTGGGTCAGCTCGCCGACTTCCGCGGAGCTCTCGCCGCCAGTGAGGCTCAGCTTACGAACTTCGTGGCTGACGCGGGAAGCGAGTATGAGACAGAATATGTCGCCTTTGTCGACATCGCCGCAGACCGGATCGACCAGGCCTGGTCGAAGCAGGATCTCCTCGCCGATGACCAGCATGATCGCCTCGTCTGGCTGAAGGACGAATTCGCCCTCTATCGCCGCCTTGCAGAGAGGACGATCGCGATTCGGAAATCTCCTCGCTGGAACGTGTCCCAGCTCTTGATGGGTACGCAGGCCCTGCCGCTGGCACGCCGAGTCACCGACCTGCTCAGTGAGATGTCGGTGAATCAGGACCACCTGATGCGCGAGGATGGGAAGCGGGTTGTAGGGATCAGCAACCTGGCGACCGGTCTCCTCGTGATCCTGATTGCGGCCATGATCCTGACGGCGTGGGTCGTCTCTCGCCGGGGCTCGGAGCGCATCACCGGGCCGATCGAGACACTCGCCAATGCGACCCATGACCTGGCCGCCGATGGTGGCGCCCGGGAGGAAGACATCCCGGTCGTCGGCGACGACGAGCTCGCCGACCTGACCCGCTCGTTCAACTCGATGCGCGCCAGCATTCAGAAGTACAGCACAGATCTGATGGAAGCCAAGGAAGCTGCAGAAGGGGCCTCACAGGCCAAAGCTGATTTTCTGGCGAACATGAGCCACGAGATCCGCACGCCGATGAACGCCATCATTGGCATGGCACATCTGGCGCTGCGCACAGACCTCGACGCGAAGCAGCAGGATTACGTGAGCAAGATCCAGGGCTCGGGACAGCACCTGCTGGGCCTGATCAATGACATTCTGGACTTCTCCAAGATTGAAGCCGGCAAGCTCGACATCGAGCACATCGACTTTTCATTGGAGGACGTCCTGGACAATGTCGCTGCCTTGATAGGATCGAAGGCGACGGACAAGGGACTCGAACTTCTCTTCGACATCGACCCCGCCTTGCCCCCGGACCTGCGTGGCGATCCACTCCGAGTGGGGCAGGTCATCGTCAACTATGCCAACAATGCCGTGAAGTTCACCGAGGAAGGGCAGATCGTGGTCCGAGTTCGGCTGGAACGCGAAATCGGGGATAATGTGCTCATCCGCTGCGAGGTGCAGGACAGCGGCATTGGCCTGACGCAGGAGTCTCAACGGAAGCTTTTCCGCTCCTTCCAGCAGGCGGATGCCTCAACGACCCGTCAGCACGGCGGTACGGGTCTCGGGCTGGCGATATCGAAGCAGCTGGCAGACCTGATGGGTGGCGACGTGGGCGTCGGAAGCGAGGTTGGCAAAGGGAGCACGTTCTGGTTCACGGCGCTGCTTGGCAGGGGACAGTCGAAGGAGAAGGTACGCTCGATCGAGGTCGATCTCCGGGAGCGACGCGTCCTCGTGGTCGACGACAATCCGCAGGCGCGACACATCATCTCTGAGATGCTGACGTCCATGACCTTCCGCGTCGATGAGTCGCCATCGGGTGAGGAAGCTCTCGAACTGGTCCGTGCCGCCGATCCGGAAGACCCGTACGACATCATCTTCATCGACTGGCGAATGACACCCGGCATCGATGGCATCGAGACCATCAGGCGGATTGCCGACCTCGATCTTCCAGGACGGCCGCAGCCGGTTCTGGTTACAGCCTATGGTCGCACCGAGGTCATCGAGGCTGCCCATGAGGCCGGAATCGTCATCACGTTGGTCAAGCCGGTGAACCCGTCACAGCTGCACGATGCGGTCCGGCAGGCACTCCACGGCGACCATGACGGCCGGGTAGAGGAACAATCAACGTCGGCCACCGAGGGACTCGATCTGTCTCCGATTCAGGGGTCCCGCCTCCTCGTCGTCGAGGACAACGAACTCAACCAGCAGGTAGCATTGGAACTGCTCGAGTCGGCAGGCTTCCACGTAGACCTGGCAGAGAATGGTCTCATCGGTGTTGAGATGGTGGGCGCCAGGGCCTACGACCTCGTGCTGATGGACATGCAGATGCCCGTGATGGACGGTGAGACTGCCACACTCGAAATCCGGTCCGATGAACGCTTTGGCGACCTGCCGATCGTTGCCATGACCGCCAATGCCATGGCGGGTGACCGGGATCGGTGTATCGCCGCCGGCATGAACGACCACATCGCCAAGCCCATCGATCCGACGGGCATGTTCAGGACATTGCTGGAATGGATTCCGGCCGGGGAGCGCGAGCTGCCAGATCCAGCCGCCGACGCATCAGTCGGGAGCGATTCGGTGCAGCAGAAGGCCGGCGGGTTCGTTACCGACGCGATGTCCTCACTGAAGGCCGTACCCGGCCTCAATGTTGAGGAGGGTCTCAAGCGGGTCATGGCGAAACAGGACTTCTACGAAAGGCTCATCCGGAACTTTGTCGATGGCGATGAAGCGAGAGCGGTGGAGACCATCCGCAATCTGCTCTCGGAGGACGACTCAGCAGGCTCCGAAAGAGCCGCGCACTCACTGAAGGGTGTCGCTGGGACCCTTGGGGCGGCAGGACTTCAGTTGCGCGCGCAGGAACTCGAGTCCGCCATTCGCGAAGGGTATGCTCAGGAGGAGATCTTCTCACATCTTACCTCCGTACAGCAGGAACTGGATCGACTCGTGGGTGACATCCGGGATGCCCTCGGGGAAGAAGCAGCTGCAGCCTCGGTGAGTGAGGGGTCTGCCATCGATCTGGATACAATCGATGACCTGCCAGCCCTGATCCAGGCTCTGGGGCCCGGGAAGGAGCGCGTTGCTGAACTTCGGACAACACTTACGATCAACGAAATCGAGGGATTTTCCGAGCAGATGAGAGCGATGGGGACCACGCACGGATTTGCTCCACTGGAACAGTGGGCGGAGAGTCTGGCTGATGCGGCCAGGATGTTCGATGTGGACGCTATGGGCGCGTCCCTCGACAGATATGGTGAACTGCTGGACGCGGTTCAGTCGCCCCGCACGTGAGATGGGGACAGCACGGGTGACGCAGTCATTCGCTCTGCCTCAGGAGTACGATCCCCGGATTCACATGCTCACTCACGAAGTGAGCGGACGAGTCTTCCACGCCACCATACCGTCCGTCCGTCTCGCCGCTGAGTTGATGGCCAGTGGCGCTGCCGACGCCATCGCTGAAGCTGCTTCCATCTTCGGCGCCGTGCTCGCCACCCAGCAGACGCGAGTCGGCGATCCCCACCACGGAAATTTCCGCTGGGAGATGGAAGACGAGGTCGTCGAAGATCTCAACGCCGTGCAGTTCGTGCTCTTTGGTGTCATCCCGGCGCTCATCGAACGGTCCGGATCTCTGCCGCCCACCCTCGTGGACGATCTGCACGCGGCCGTGCGGCTGGGTCTGCAGGAGATCGCCCGCATCGACGTCTCCCCTGCCTATACCAACATCGTGCTCAAAGACATCACCAACTCCTGTCTCGGTGGCCAACTGCTGGACGACCAGGCCAGGGTCCTGCGGGGTCGGGAGAAACTCGAGCGCTGGATGTCACACGTGGACGCCTACGGTCTACCCGCCGAGTACAACAGCCCCAACTACGCCGCTGTCGCCGTCGGTGTTCTGGGGCGCCTTGCCTCCCTCGTGCAGGACGAGGACACCCGCATCCGGGCGCGAATCATGCTGGCACGCCTGGGCCTTTCTGCCGCCATGCACATCCATCCCGCCAGCAATTGCTGGGCGGGTCCCTTCAGCCGCGCCTACCGGCATGCTGTGTTCAACCCCGATGCCTTCGGCGGCGGGCACGTGCGTGAGTGGATCGAGTGCGGCTGGTTGCCCCCCTGGCTCGACAGCCTGCTCGACCGTCCCACCGTAGCGCATCAGGTGGATGAGACGGCCCATGGCGAAGAGCCGGTGTCCCTCAGTACCTACCACAGTCCATCCTTTGCGCTGGGTGTTGCCTCCTGTGAGTTGAAGACACAGGAGATCATCTTCATCGCCCTGCAATCCTGCGTTTTTCATGCTCAGTACCAACGTGGACCTGGTGTGCGTCCCGGAGTGTTGTTCTCACGTTATGTGCTCGACGACCAGTGGCTCAGCTTCCAGACCACGCCCTCACGCGAACCGGGTCAGGTCATCCCCGAAGAGGGGCACTTCTATGGTGTGCACGACGAGGGCCGCGCCATCGGCCTCTACACTCCGCGCGGTCTCGACGCCTGGACGCGGCGCACCAGCGCCAGGGTTGTGCTTATGTGGACCGAATTCGAGCACGTCGATGAAATCTGGATCGGTTCTCAGCAGGTGCATGAGTTGCCGGTTGCTGTGCCCCGCGGCGAAGTGGTCGTCGTCGGCAGTGGTGGTCTCTGGACCGCCGTGCGCCCGCTCCAGTTCACTGATCTGGGAGGAGGTACGCCCATTCGTCTCGTCGAACTGGACGGCCACCTCGCCCTGGAGATGTACCACTACTCGGGGCCGGCCAAGACATTCTGGGAGATGGCCAGACCGGGATCGTTCTATCAGGGCCAGCCGCGCGGCGGGTTCTACGCTGAGCTGGCCGAGCGCACCGCCCACGCGAGCGGCGCGGATCTGGCCGCCACGGTGGCGGCCGGCGCGCTCAGGGACGATGCCGATCCGCCTACCACGTACGAAGCCGGACGCGAACGCCTCTACACCGTCGAATACACCCGCGGTGATCGCAGCCTGGGTCTGGAGGTTGACCTCTTCGAGTGGCAGCTCAGACGCCGCTGGAACCAGGACGGGGATCTTGGCTGGCCCATGCACCAGTCGCCTTACGCGCAGCAGAGCGCCACGGGCCAGGTCTCGATGGGCGGTACAACACTCACCTGCGGCGACGGCCCGGTATGGCTCTGCGCCATGCCGGATGCCCAGCGTTTTGTCGCCGTCTATTCAGGCCGCCGGCGGACATCACTGCAGCTGGAGGTGCCAGGAGAGGTCGTGGAAATCGCTGATATCGGTGCGGGATGGGTCATGTGGGACGAAGGCGAGGTGTCGGCCGAAGCCGTTGGAGGCCCTGTCACGTGGACACGTACACCGGCTCACGTTCGAGAGTGACCCCGAAGGTCTCCTCCACGGCGGCTGCGACATCCGCAGCCAGAGCGAGAAGATCCGCCGCCGAATCCCCGTGGCTGATCAGCGCCAGGGCGTGTTTCTCCGAAACCCCGGCAGTTCCGTGACGCGTGCCGCGGACAAACCCTGAGCGCTCCACGAGCCACGCTGCCGAAATCTTGTGCCGGCCCGCCTCGGCAGGGAAGACGGGCAAATCAGCCGGATCAACATCCCGCTCGCGACACCGCTGTCTCACAGTCGCCAGCTGACCATCGGACAACGTCGGATTCAGAAAGAACGACCCCGCCGACCGTGCGTTGGGATCCTCCTCATCGAGAACCATCGACTTGCTGCGACGCACGCCGAGCACGGCCTCGCGCACGGCGCTGGATGCAGCCCGGCCGGGGTCCAATGCGTCGAGATCGAGACCATCGGCCTGCAGACGGCGGTCCAGCTCGGGGTAGCGGATGTCCGGACGGCAGCCCCGGGACAGTCGATACGTGACCGAGGTGATGAGAACGCGATCGCGATCGACGGTCTTGAAGCGACTGGTGCGGTAGGCGAAGGCGCAGTCGGCGTTGGCGAAGGTGACCTCTGTGAGGCTGGACCTGTCGAGGCCCCGCACTTCGCTGATCGACTCGCACACCTGCTGACCGTAGGCACCCACGTTCTGTATCGGCGTGGCCCCCACCAGACCGGGAATGCCCGACAGGCACTCGACGCCCGAAAGATCTTCGGCGATACAGCGAGCGACCAGGGCATCCCACGGCTCGCCAGCTGCCGCCGTGACGCGGGTAGCCTCCCCCTCGCCACCGATCGTGATATCTACGCCTCGCAGGCCGACATGGATCACGAGTCCTTCGAAGCCGGCGTCATCAAATACCGTGTTGCTGCCACCGCCGAGAACGTGCACGGGCAGGCTGCGCTCGACTGCCCACGTGAGACACTCGCGCAGATCATCGACGCGGGTGCACCGCGCCAGATACCGGGCGGGGCCTCCGAGCCGCAGACTGGTGAAAGGTGCCAGTGGGATGTCCTGTTCGATGTTCACCGACTCGTCCATCCTCTTGTGATCGTGTCACGCCGGAGGTAGGTTCGGAAAAACCGCCGGGGTAATCATAGACGAACTATACGAGGAGTTGGAGATCGCCGCAGAACTGAAGAAACCGGGCTGATGCGCACCGACATCCCTGAAGCCAGTCGAGCCGATGCCGCCGTGCGCGACGCCGAAGCGGTGCTGCGCACATGTGTACACTGCGGATTCTGCAACGCCACCTGCCCGACGTACCTGCTCACCGGCAACGAGTTGGAGAGCCCGCGGGGGCGCATCTATCTGTTGAAGAACCTGCTGGAAGAGAACATCACCGCTTCGGCGGCGACAGCCAGCCACTTCGACAACTGCCTCGGCTGTCTGTCCTGCGAGACCACGTGCCCCAGCGGCGTCGGCTATGCGGAACTCCTCGACCTTGGGCGCCCCCTCATCGAAGGGCAGCACCGCCGCCCCGTTCTCGACCGCCTGCAACGCGCTTTGCTCACCCGACTCCTGCCCGACCCGGCGCGGTTTCGTCGGGCTCTGCGAATGGGCGTATTCGCCCGTCGCTTCAGCGCCCTGCTTCCCGGACGTCTCCGACGCCTCGCCCGGATGGCGCCGACCCGCATGCCGACGCCAGCGCGGCTGACGGCCCGTGGCTTGTATCCTGCCGCCGGTGAACGACGCCTGCGTGTCGTCCTGCTGCCCGGCTGTGCTCAGTCGGTCGTCGGGGGACCGATCAACGATGCGGCAATCCGCGTGCTGACACGCTGCGGGGCGGACGTCATCGTTCCTGAGAGCGTCACCTGCTGCGGCTCTTTGCCCTTCCACATGGGTGAGCGAGTGCACAGTCGCCGGCACATGGAAGGCGCCGTCGACGGTTGGCACGCCTTGATCGAAGACGGCATCGACGCCATCGTTCTGACGACCTCCGGGTGTGCCACCGCCGTGCGCGACTATGGCCGCATCTTCGCCGGCTCCCCTCGCGCTGCCGCCGCCGCGCTCGTCAGCGAGCGCACCCGGGACGTATCGCAGATCCTGGCGCAGCTCGGTCTGGGTGACACCATCGCCCTGCCGCACCTGCGCGTCGCCTACCACGATGCCTGCTCCATGCAGCACGGCCTGCGTCTGCCGAACGAACCCCGGCAGCTGCTGCGGGATGCCGGCTTTGATCTTCTCGAGGTGCCCGAGGGTCATATCTGCTGCGGCAGCGCCGGCACGTACAACATGCTCCGACCCGACATGGCCGGCCCCCTGCAGCGCCGCAAGGCGGATCACATCGAGAGTCTGCGCCCCGACCTCGTGGCGGCGGGCAATATCGGCTGCATCGAACAGATATCGCCCGCGATCAGCTACCCTGTAGTACATACGATTGAACTACTCGACTGGGCTACCGGTGGTCCCCGGCCGGAGGCGCTCCCGTGAGACGTCTACCGGTGCCCGTGACGCTGGCGCTGCTCCTGCTCGCCGCTCCCGCGATCCTTCGCCTCGGGGTCTGGTCGCCGAGTCCTGTCGGGCTCGATGCCGTGTCGGCGGCGACACCCGCATACGTCGCCGTCGTCGGTGCCGGCAACACCTCGGTCGAGGGCGCACCTGCCTCTCCCTCGGTCGAAGATCTCGTGCGTGGCGCCTTCCACCTGTCGGGGGGACTGCACAAGGCCATCGATCCGACGGCCCGTGACGTGGTCATCCGCCCGGGGCACAGCCCGATGGGCAGACGGTCGCTGGCGCAACACCTAGAGGTCGTGCGCGCCGTCGTCGTCGTACTACACGACATTGCGCCGGACGCCAGGATGTCGCTGCTGGTCGGTGGCACACCAGGGTCCGGGGTGCAGGCACCGGAAGGGCTCGTTGGGGCACTGCGCGAGCTGACCCACACTCGGGATCTCGCCTCGATGCGCCTGCGGGTCGTATCTCTGGCGCAGGAGGAAGTGGAAGCCCTGGAAGTGCCGGACGGCGGGGAAGCAGCGCAACTCTATCCCCTACCAATCCCTCTGCTCGAATGCGACGCCGTGATCAACGTCGCCCGCTATCACGGGCCGTTGAGCGCCATGACGAACCTCGAGGGCCTCGCCGGGCCAGCCGAAGGTGATGCCACCGCCGATCCAGCGGGACGACTCGTCGACCTGGCTCTGTTGCTGGAGGTGCAGTATACGGTCCTCGACCTGCTGGGCCGTGACCATCCCCGGTCACCGGTCGTTCTGGCCAGTGCCGACGGTATCGCCGTGGATCGACTCGCCGGAGCGTTCGCCGGCAATGATGCCGTCCCCTCGGCGCTGACGCGTGCCGGCGACAGACGACTGGGGATGGCAGTGCTGGCCAACATCAAAGTGGCCGGCCTCGACTTTCCTGGCACCTGGGTGCCGGACGGTCCAACCGAAGCTGAGGAAACTGCCCCTAAGGCTGAGTAGGGTAGTCCTCAACCATTGTCCCGTGCCTGCCACCTGGCGAAGGTGAAATCGTCCGACTGAACGAAGCCGTGAATCTCGGCTTCCATCTGCCGCACTTCTGCCGCTGCAGCGGCGACGTCGGCCGCCCGATCGGCGGGGATGCGCACACAGCCGTCCGCATCGGCGAACATCAGGTCTCCGGTGTGCACACGCAGCTGGCCCACCGTCGTCGACTCGCCGAAGCGCTGCAGGTGGAACACACCGTGACCCGGCACGGCACCCCATGCCCACATGGGCAGGCCGACGCCCTCGATTCCCGGGACATCCCGTACCGTGCCATCGACGACGGCACCCACCACACCGAGACGTTTGTGCAGACCGGCCATGCCATCACCGAAGCTGGCGCCCCTGCCCGGGCGGGAGTCGATGTCTTTCATCACCGTCAGCAGCGGTCCTTCGGTGTCGTTCAACAGCTCGTAGTAGCTGTCCCACGGCACCGATGGCGAATCGGGGTCGTTGGTCGTGATCTCGGCGGTGACCACATACCCCAGTGCCGGCCCCAGTCCCGGCAGCAGGCAGCGGATCGTGTGGTCCGTGTACTCCTCATTCGGCAGGCCGCCGAGTTTGACCAGGGCGTTGAACAGCGTGGGCGAATCGAACCGGGCAAGCTCATCGAGCACGGTGGTGTCCACACGGATCATCAGAACTCATGTCCCATGGGGCTCACAGGACCATCTCCACGAGACCCAGACTCTTCTTGTCCAGGTCCCCGAGATTGGGAATCTCGAAGCGGTTGCCATCCACATCGACTAGCAGCAGGCGGTGGTCGCCCAGCCACTGGGCATTCTCGGCGACATTCTGCACGACGAACTCCCGCGGCCCTCGATTCGTCGCCACATCCCAGTAGGACGTGCCGAACTCGTTGCGGATCGAGATCACCGACTCGATCGTCGATGTCAGGTAGCGACGGTCGAGTTCCTCCTGTACGATCTGCCGCATGTCCTCGTCCATGCGCTTCATGTCGGGAATCATGCAGACTTCCTCGTCCTTGGCGTCGAGCAGGGAGATATAGCGCGTCGGATGTGACAGGGGCGCTGCCCGTACCACCTTGATACGGGTGTACGAGCGGTCCCCATCGATCGTCAGACGCAGCTTCCAGGCCGGCTCGCGGTACAGCCGCACCTTGCTGACATCCACATTCTCTGGGTGGGTCACCGTGATCGGCGTCGGTGTGTGCTTCTTCACCTTGCCGTTACCGGCGATCTTCTTCTCTTGGTCCACGTCTGTCACGATTCCAGTTCCTTGCTCACGGTCATCGCCGATGATTCCTGTTGTGTCTTCACAAGCTTGTAGAAGAAGCCCTGCTGCGCCATCAGCTCCTCGTGCGTGCCCACCTCGACGATCCGCCCGGCGTCGAGCACCACCAGTCGATCCGCCGAACGCAAGGTCGATAGCCGGTGGGCGATGGCAAAGGTAGTGCGTCCCTCCACCAGACGCGCAATGGCCTGCTGGATCTTGGCCTCCGTCGGCGTATCGAGAGAGGATGTGGCCTCGTCGAGGATGAGAATTCTGGGATCGTGGAGGATCGCCCTGGCGATGGCGATACGCTGCTTCTCGCCGCCTGACAGCTTGTTGCCCTGCTCTCCGACCTGCATGTCGTAGCCATCCGCCTTGGCGATGACGAACTCGTGGGCGTTGGCGGCGTAGGAGGCGCGCAGCACATCGTCGAACTTCACCCCCGGCTTGCCGTAGGCGATGTTCTCCGCAATGGTGCCGTCGAACAGAAACGACTGCTGGGCCACCAGCCCGATCTGCGAGCGCAGGTCCTCCAGCCGGATGTTGCGGATGTCGACACCATCGATCTGCAGGCTCCCCCGGGTCACGTCGTAGAACCGACACAGCAGATGGATGAGGGTCGACTTGCCCGCTCCCGACTTGCCGACGAGACCGATCATCTCCCCGGGCCGCACCGACAGACTGGCGCCACGCAGCACGGGCTTGCCGGGATCGTAGCCGAAGAAGGCGTCCTCAAACTCGACCTGACCGCGCAGCTGGGGCATGGGCGTGGCAGCAGGATCCTGGAAGGGTTCGGACCTGGCGTCCATGACCTCGAAGATCCGCTCGGCGCCGGCATAGGCGCGCATCATGAAGCCGTAGAAGTCGCCGAACCACTTCAGCGGCTGGTAGAGCATCCACACGTACGTGATGAAGGCCATCAAGGCTCCGGGGGTCAGGCTCTCGCCCAGCACCTTGCGGCCACCGAAATACCAGACGAAGAACACGCCGGAGCTCATGAAGAAGTTGGTCACCATCCAGAACACGATCCAGTGACGCTCCGCCGACACGCTGACGTCCCGCAGGTCGATGTTGCGTCGATCGAAGCGCTGCCCCTCACGCTGCTCCTGGGCGAAGGCCTTGACCACCCGGATCCCGCGGATGGACTCGTTCAGGTGAGAAGTAAGGCGTGACCACTTCGCCGACCAGCGCACCCAGTAGGCTTCCATGCGGTTCCAGATCAGCGTCGATGCCACGACGATGGGGGGCACGGGCAGCAACACCCACAGGGTCAGCTCCCAGCTCATGTAGCCGAGAACTCCCAGGATACCGACGACCATCAGACCGTTGCTGATGATGTAGGGGATATCGAAGATCAGGTAGATCTCGACCAGGTCCGAGTCGTTCGACATACGTGAGATGAGAGCCCCCACCTTGCGCTTGTCGTAGAACCGCAGGGGCAGGTACATCAGCGCCCGGTAGAGATCGGCGCGCATCTTCTCGATGGCACGGAAGCCGACCCAGGCGCCCACCCAGCGGCGCCCTACCGCAGTTCCCCACGCCAGTACACGCAGGCCGAAGAGGCCGGCCACCAGCCATACGAGCAGAGGGAAATTCGCCGTGGGTATGAGCACGTCGTCGATGATATGCTTGGTGATCAGCGGCGGCAGCAGGTCGAGACCGGTCTCGGCCACAAGGATGGCCAGCAGCAGGACCACCCGCGCTCTGTACGGCGCCATGTAGGCCAGCAGGCGCTTGAGCGTATCCAGCTTGTGCACGCAGGCAGGACAGACGCCGTCCTTCTCCGGCAAGACTCGATGGCAGCGGTCGCACCGACTCCGCTCGACGGTCGTTGCCAGCGTCGGTTCCTCGCCGACCGACACCTGTTGCAGAGTCTCTGCCACTTCGGAGAACTTGGGCGCCAGGCTGTTGGAGTAGTAGACCTGGGCCGGTTCCCCGGTATGCCGTTCCACCTCCAGGCGGCCGCCGCCTACCAGAGGCTCAACCCTCGCCGCGCGTACATCGCTCAGCGGGAACTGCTGCACGGCGGCCAGGGCAGCCCCATTTGTCGCCTGTGTGCCATTGGCATGCATGATGAGCAGCCGACGGTCGGTGATCACCAGCCAACGCTCGGCAAACACGTCACGGTCGGCCATGTCGGTGGCGACACGGATCCACACCCGTTCGTCATCTTCGGTGGCCGCTGCCACTCCGGCCGACACGACGTCCGGCGAATCCTCCCGGAAGGGAGACGCCCCCTCCGCGGAGACCTTGATCTGAGTCTGAGTTGTCACGTCCTGATCCCTATTCCGCGATGGCGATGATCTTCGAGGCTTCCTGCTGCATTTTGACCAGGTCGTGGAACACGCCCTGGCGCTGCATCAGCTCCGCGTGTGTACCCTGCTCGACGATGCGGCCCTCATCCATGACGACAAGCCTCCCGGCATCCCTGAGCGTCGACAGCCGATGGGCGATGGCGAAGGTCGTGCGCCCCTCCACCATGCGATCCATGGCCTGCTGAATCTGCCTCTCCGTCTCCACGTCCACCGAGCTCGTCGCCTCATCGAGGACAAGGATTCGCGGGTTGTGCAGCATGGCCCGGGCGATGGCCACACGCTGGCGCTCACCCCCTGACAGACGGTTGCCCTGTTCACCGACCTGCGTCTCGTAGCCGTCCGGCTTGGCCAGGACGAAGTTGTGGGCGTTGGCCAGCCGCGCCGCCGCCATCACCTCGTCCAGTCTTGCCCCTGGTTTTCCGTAGCCGATGTTCTCGGCGATCGTACCGGAGAACAGCACCGGGTCCTGCAGCACGATGCCGATCTGCCGGCGCAGATCGCGCAGCCGGATCCGACGGATATCGATGCCGTCGAGCTCGATGGATCCATGATCGGCGTCGTAGAAGCGTGCAATGAGATTGATCAGTGTCGTCTTGCCCACGCCGGAACGACCGACGAGACCGATCATCTCACCGGGCTGGATATCGAGGTCGATCCCCTTGAGGACCGGTTTGCTCTTGTCGTAGCCGAAGGTGACATCGCGGAAGGTGATCCGTCCCTCCATGTCCTGCATACGCAGGGCCTTGTCGTCGTCGAAAGACTCGGGAACGGTATCGATCACCTCGAACACACGCTCGGCGCCGGCGAAGGCGCGCGACATCCACGAGTTGACCTCGCCGAACCACTCCAGCGGTCCATAGACCATGAACATGTAGGAGTAGAACGCGATCAGCGTTCCCAGGGACATCTTGCCATCGATTACCTCCTGGCCACCGAAGAACCAGACGGCGATGACTCCCAGACCTGTGAGGAACGTCACGGTGGAGAAGAAGATCGTGCGATTGACACTGGTCTGCACGCCGATGTCGGTGATCCTGCGGTTGAGCCGGTCGAACGTGCCGATCTCCCTGCCCTCCTGAGCAAAGGCCTTGACCACGCGGATCCCTGTGAGAGCCTCAGCCGTCCGGTCTGTCAGGTTCGACCAGGTCTCTCCCCAGCGCCGGAAGAAGCGTCGCATGCGCTTCCAGAAGACAACCCCCCACACCATGATGATGGGTACGGGGGCCAGGGTGATCAGGGTCAGCTCCCAACTCATCCACAACAGCAGCCCGACGATCCCGACGATGAGCAAGCCATTGATGACGAGATAGGGCAGTCCGTCGACCAGAAAGTCCTGCAGACGACCGGTGTCGCGCGTCACCCGGGACATCAGCGCGCCGACCTTACGTTTGTCGTAGAACTGCAGGGACAGGATCTCGAGGCGCTGGTACAGCTGGCTGCGAATGTCCGCCGTCGCCCTGGCCCCGAGCCAGACCGCCACCCAGCCGTGCACCCACTCGGCCCCCCAGCTGACGAGGCGGATGCTGATGAGGGTCAGAACCAAAAAACCCAGCAGCTGGAAGCGGGTTTCCAGATCTGCCGGGAGGCTCGGGTCCTGCGAAGGGACGAGGACGTTGTCGAAGAGATGTTTTATGACCAGCGGGGGCGCCAGTTCGGCCCCGGTAGTGATCACCGAGGCCAGCGCCATGACCACCGCCTTCCATCGATAGGGTGCCAGGAAGGCGGAGATCCGCTTCAGGGTTGACCACTTATGGATACAGGCTGGGCAGATGCCGTCTCTCTCGGGCAGCAGGCGGTTGCATCGGGTACAGCGCATGGCCTCGAGGGCAGAATCGACGCGAAAAGGCCGGCCGACACGCAGCTGCTCAAGCCCGCGAGCGACCTCGGAAAACTTGTCGCTCAGGGATTGTGTGTACGGAACATGGACAGTCGGCGCATCGCGGCGTTCCACCTCGAGTCGGCCGCCTCCGACGAGAGGCTCGGTGTGGACGCGGAGAATCTCGTCCACCGGTACGCTCAGCGGCTCCTCGTCCGCGGTCAGAATGACCAACCGCTTTGCCGTCATCGCCAGCCAGCGGTCGCCAAAGCGCGCAGCATCCGGAGCCATATCCGCTGACACGCGAACGAGGACCTCCTCGTCCTCAGCGATCACGGCGTCGAGACGTGCCTCAATGTGGTCTGGTGTCGGCTCCAGAAGCCTCGCTGTCTGCTCGGTGTCCATGGTTCTCTTTCAGGTGCCGGACCGGGGGCCGGTGGCGATGATCGCACCGCCCCCCGGATCCGCGACTGCGTTTCGCCTGGCGCTTGCCCTGCGGATAGCGCTGGCGCTACGACGCCCTGCGTGCCCGGGTACGGGCGGTCCGCTGGCGGGCGAAGGGTGTTTCGATGCCGTACTGGCGACACAGACGGCCGAAGGTGCCTCCTGCGATTCCCAGAGCCCTGCAGGCGTCGGCATTGCTGTTGTAGACACGAGCGGCGCGCTCGATCCACTCGACGGGGACTTTCTGCATCGTGTGCCTTCCTTCGATGCATCGGGGGCCGTCCTCAGTGTACGGCCTCCCTGGTTCGGGCGGAACTTGGGCGGCCTCCTCATGCCGCCGGTCATCCGCCGGGTCGGTGAGTGGAAGATCGATGGGCTGGCCTGGGCGCCCTGCCTGGCGGCCAGCGTCATCATCTCCCTGGGACCCCGCCCCTGCAAAGCCTGTCCTTATGGCTCTTCGGGCGTCTCGCACGGCGTCTCCCGTACCGTATTCAGCGGGAGCGTCTGCGCTGGCCAACAAAAAAGGCCGGCTGCAAATCTCTGATGCTTCCAGAGCCTGCAGCCGGCCAAAAAAAAGACCGTAGGGATCCGATCCCTACGGTTGGTGTCGCTGGTGGTTCAGCGATGTTCAACCTCCGGGATCATATTCCCCTGCTGCAGGCCCCGTATGGGGCTTCATGGCCGCCGCATCTGACTGGATGCTGGCCATCGGGGTATGTTCTTTAACTCGTCCTGCTACCTCCTCACAACCGAACCGCAGAACCGGTGTCTGCCAGACCCCGGAAGCACCAAACGATGCCGCTCCGAAGTCGCCGGTATTAGCACGCGTGTTCCGCTCTCTGAGCGTGATCCCTCCTGTTTCGGAGTGACCCGTACCAGAGAGGAGGCTGCTCCCCGCGATCCTCATGACGGCGACTCGGACAGCAGTACCATCATATCTGATGGTAGTGCCATCATATTGTCTGGCGGCTTGCGGCATCGTCAGCAGGTGGCTGTGAGTAGAATCAGCATGAGTTTTCGTTCGGGGTCCGAAGGTGAATTCCCCCGGACAGAGAAAAAGTATCCGGGGCGCTTGTACATTGTCAAGGAAAAAGTGCGAAATGGTCCATTTCGCTTTCAATCGGGGGTTCTGCCTCTATATTATAAGGCTCCCCTGGAGAGCCAGCTCTCTTGGAAGAGCCGATGACACAGACACAGACCACATCCGATGCCGCCGCCGTTGACCCCGTCCACGCCTGGGACGTGCACAATGAGCGGATCCTCGGCCATCTCGAGAGCCAGGACTTCGAATCGATGGACGCCCTGCCGGTGCTGAAGTGGGCTGCCGGCACCTTCGACGCCGATCGACTCGTCCTCAGTACCAGCTTCCAGTACTCTGGTGTGGCCATGATTCACATGGCCGTCGAAGCCGGACTGCAGCTGCGCTACGCTACCATCGACACGCTGCGCCTGCACCCCGAGACCTATGCCTTTCTACGCGAAGTCGAGGCGCGTTACGACATCGACATCGAGGTGCAGCGGCCTGAATCAGACCAGGTGCAGAGCATGGTCCGTCGCTTTGGCGAGTATCTGTTCTTCGATACCAAGACGCTACAGGAGTACTGCTGCCAGATCCGCAAGGTGAAGCCGAACGAGCAGCTGTTGATGACGGTGGACTGCTGGATCTCGGGCATGCGGCGGGATCAGTCCAACCTGCGCCGCGACACCCCGAAAGCGATGACCGTCGGTGAGTATGGCTCGCGGCGGCAGATCCTCAAGCTCAATCCGATGGCGGACTGGGGTGAGGACCGCCTGTTGTCCTACATAGAAGACAACGACATCCCCCGTCATCCGCTGTACGATCAGGGCTACAAGAGCATCGGCTGCTTCATCTGCTCGACGCCCGTCGGTGACAACGAGGACCAGCGGGCCGGCCGCTGGCGCTGGTTCAACTCCGACGACCGGATCGATCCTCAGGAGGCCAAAGAGTGCGGCCTTCACGTTCCGATGTACAACATCTGAGCGACATGCAGTTGAGGCCCATTCCAGGCCACCCTCAACGAAAGCGGCTCCGGTGGCTGGTCCCCGCCTTTTTCATCCTCCTCGGCGCCTACGGCTGCGGCGATACACCGGATTCGAACGGCACCTCACAGACCCTGCGTAGCGTCCCGCGGAACCGCACCCTGATCCTCGACTGTGCCGAGATCAACATTTGCGGTGGCCAGTTCCAGGACCACAACTCGTTCAATCCCTTTCTCGCCGGAACCACCTCGCGCACCGGTTTCAACTTCCTCTACGAACCGCTCTACTTCTACAACGCCTTCCGGGATGAGATGATTCCCTGGATCGCCACCGGGCACCAGTTCAACAGTGACTACACCGAGGTCGTCATCCACATCCGCGACGGCGTCAGGTGGAGCGATGGGGCGCCGTGGACCGCACACGACCTGGTCTTCACCATAGAGATGCTCCAGGCACACGCACCCGAGCTGGTCTACAGTGTCGACATGCAGACCTGGGTCACACAGGCCGTTGCCGTCGACAGCCTCACGGCCCGGATCACCCTGACTGCGCCCAACCCGCGCTTCGTGTTCTCCTATTTCACCAGCAACTTCGGCATCGGCGTGCCGATCGTTCCACGGCACATCTGGCAGGGTCAGGACGCCAACGCCTTTCTCAACTTCGATCGGGCTCTGGGTCTGCCTGTCTTCAGCGGCCCCTATCAGCTGGCGTTGTCCTCATCGCAGCAGCGTATCTGGGATCTGCGTCGCGACTGGTGGGGCAAGGAGACGGGATTCTCCGAACTGCCCGAGGTGGAACGCCTCATCTATCTCACGTATCGGGAGGAGTCCAAGCGCGTGCAGGACCTGATCGCCAATACTCTTGATACCAGTCTCGACCTGCGGCCGCCCAACATCAGGACCGTGCTGGACCGCAACCCGCGGGTCACGACGTGGACGGGACGGGAGCCACCCTATGGGTACGTCGACTTCTGGCCGATCTCGCTGGGATTCAACAATCTCGAGGAGCCCTTCTCGGACCGCGATGTGCGTCGCGCCATCAACTATGCCGTCGATCGCGAGCAGCTGGTGGAGGTGGGCTGGCAGAAGTCCGGAACGCCGACCCTGCTGCCCTTTCCCGACTACCCTGCGTTGCGCCCCTTCTTCCTCGCGGTGGAGGATCTTCTCGTCGAACACGAAGTCGGTATCCATAGCCTGGAAAAGAGTGCGGCCATCATGCGCCAGAAGGGTTGGACACGATCGGGTGACGGATTCTGGACCCGCGACGGACGTCCCATCAAGATCAACATCGACATCTTCCCGATCTTCAATGACCTGACCCCCGTGCTGGTGGCGCAGTTGGAACGGGCCGGCTTCGATGCCAACTTTCGCATGACGTCGGATGTGTATTCTCGCATGGCGCAGGGCGAAGCCATGGCCTTCATCAGCGGTCACGGCGGCTCCGTGCGCGACCCGTACTTCACCCTGCGCCTCTATCACAGTCGCTTCGTTCGCCCCACTGGGACCTCGGCCGAGCATTTCTGGCGCTGGGGGAACGAGTCCTTTGATCAGATCGTCGACCGCATGGCCGGTGTGGCTCAGGACGATCCGGAACTGATCCGGCTGTATCGTCAGGCCATGACGATCTGGCTGGCCGAGCTGCCGTCGATCCCCCTGGTCCAGTGGTATCACCGGATTCCGCACAACGAGACGTACTGGACCAACTGGCCGTCAGCCGCAGACCCGTACATCAACAGCGCCTACTGGCATCGCGTCTGGCTGCTGGTGCTGTTGGAACTGAAGCCGACGCAGGCGTAGATGCCATGCGCAACTCCCGGACACTCGCACAAAGGCTCATGACATGGCAGAAAGACTGAAACTCGCCTTCATCGGTTGCGGCGCCATCGCCCGCTACCATCTGGATGGTATCAAGGAGCACGCGCCACGCATCGAGGTGACGGCCGCCGTCGACCTCGACGCCGACAAGGCGCAGGCCTACGCTGACGAAACCGGAGGCCGGGCATTCACATCATTGGCCGAAGCCCTCGAGAAGGGCGACTTCGACGCGGTGGACCTCATGCTGCCCCACGACCTGCACGAAGAGGCAGCAACCCAGTGCTTCGAAGCCGGCAAACACGTGCTGCTCGAGAAGCCGATGTCGTTGGACCTCGACTCCTGCGAGCGCATTCTCGCCGCAGCCCGTGCTGCCGGCACGGTCTTCATGATGGCCGAGAACGCCCAGTACTGGCCCGAGATCGTCAAAGCCGCCGAGGTCATCGAGTCGGGCGCCATCGGCGACATCATCACGGCCCGAGCCGCCTTTACCTACGAGTTCGATCCGGTCTGGTTCAAGGACGACGAGCCCTGGCGCTACGACAGGCGCCGGACAGGCGGTGGTATCACGATCGACGGCGGCTCCCACTGGATCCGGCCGCTGCGCATGTGGATGGGAGAGATCGAGGACGTGATCGGCACCATCGGCTATCCCCTGCAGCAGATGGAGGGAGAGTCCCTGACCCGTGCCCTGCTGCGCTTCCAGTCGGGCAAGACGGCGGTATTCGACGCCATGATGATCGACACCGTGTTCGCTCCCGATCCGTGGTGGCGGATCACCGGGACCAAAGGGGAACTGACCATCGACACCGGGTTCGTGGGGGCTCTGCGTCTGTTCGACCGTGATCACCGTGAGGGTCAGCTGCTGATGGAGCCACGTGGCTACCCACAGTCCTTCGGACCGGAGCTGGCTGACTTCGCCGCTGCCGTGATCGACGGCAAGAATCCGGAAGCGGGGCCCGAGCACTCTCTTGGCGAACTGCGGACAGCGCTGGCCGTTTACCGATCCGCCGAATCTGGCGTCTGGGAAAAGGTGTGGACCTGACCTCAGGGTATGAGCTGGCCGTCACTCAGCCGTACTCTGTATCTACCGCCCTCCTCCACCACGTGCAGTTTCCAGTCTCCCTCCTCCTCGAAGTACGCCTCCGGCCGCCCCAGAGTTTCTGCCATGTGTGCGTGGCTCAACAGCTCGTTGACCCGCCGCGCCAGGACCTCCCGGTCGGTTCGCTGACGCAGTGATCGGGGTAGGCAGTGCTCGAAGAAGAGGAACTCCTCGGCCAGCACGGCTCGCTGGATGACCTGCATGGCATCCTCCCGACGCCGCAGGAAGTAGATGTCGGCCCCGGGATATTGTGTCAGGAAACGCAGTCTGCTGATTCGCCGGAACACGTAGATGGTGGGATGGTCGAAGTGTCGCCACGACAGGTCGGCCTCGCCATCGTCCCACGACAGGCCGAAGAGTTGGGGCGAACGCGTAATCTTGCGCTCCAGCTCAAAGCCGAGATCTCCCGCGAAGAGGGCGTCATAGTACTGTGCGGCCAGCGGACTGTGATCCCGGGCCACCAGCTGATCTTCGGAGAAGACGAGATACTCGGAGGCCGCCAGCGGACCGGTGACAGAGAAGCCGAGGTAGTCGCCGTCTGTCAGGATCTGTGCGGGAACCGGCCGGCCGAAGAAGTGTGCCACATCGATGGGAGTGTTCGGCAGCCCCGCAGCCGAAATCAGCGTCGACATGCCGTTGTGACCCCGCTCAAAGGTCACCGTGGCTCCAGGCCGGGCATGACGGGCAATCCACTGGATGGCTTCCACGCGGGGATCCGGTCGGCCGTAGATGGTGGTGAAGGCGACGCCGTACGAGACGGTCCAGCCGATTGCGGCCACGACTGCCAGCCTGCCAAGTCGCCCCGGGTATGTGCCTTCCCGCCAGTGCCAGATCTCAGCCAGCCATCGCGCCGCCATGATCGCCACGAGGGGCATCAGGACGACGAAGTAGCGGATGTACTTGGCCTCCAGCTGGCCGACGATGACGACGTAGGCGAGCACGAATCCGGCCAGCAGCAGGTCGGCCAGCGTGCGTCTTGTCAGGGCGTAGGAGCCGCCGAGAATCGCGGCGATTGCAAAGCCGACACCCATGCCTGCAGGGAACAGGTGCAGTGCCTGGTACAGATAAGGAATAGTGCCCGGATAGTGCAGGGCGCCTCGCATCGTCACGGCGCCTTCGTTCAGCCTGGCGCTGTAGAAGACATTCCCGTGGTACTCCGGGCCGAAATAGTCTGCCGGTCGCAGCCAGGACGAGGGCACGAGCAGGGCGAAGGCCAGCACGAATGCGGCCAGTCCGAACAACGCCGGTAGGTGGGTTCTCGGATCCGCCAGCTTCAGACCTGCGCTCCTGATGCGCGCCAGGTGGGCGAGCAGGTAAGGCAGCAGGATGACGAGGGCATTCAGCTTGGTTGCCGCCGCCAGGGCCATCAGAACGGCGGCGGCCAGGTAATCCCTTTGGCGGCCAGTCGTGGCCAGCCGCATCATGGCAGCAGCGACCAGGTCGTCCACAGGGTCATGAGTACGTCGACGGTGCTGAAGTGAGACGACTGGATATGCAGAGCGGTCGCGCCGAGCAGCCCCATCGCCAGCACGCCGACTCTCCTGTGGTAGGCCAGCGCGCCCAGGCGGTAGGTCAGCCACAGGGTGATACTCCCGGCCAGGGCGGATACGGTGCGACCTGCGATCCGGGTCCAGTCCGCACTCTCGGGCGGCGTCAGGGCGAAGGCCGAGTAGTCGACGGCAAGGCAGAGCAGCCAGGCCACGCCGTGGAACAGATACATGAAGACGGGCCCGTAGACCGAGTAGAGGAGGGGCGTGCCGAAGACGAGCAGATGCGGATGGATCGACTCACGAAGGCTGGCCGTGACCTGCTGGAGCGTGCCGGCGTCGGGATGAAACGAAGCCTCCTGAAGGGAGATTCGCCGGCCTGTCTCCCCCAGCTCGCGGAGCGACTCGATGCCCCAGTCCAGGCCGTAGAACCGCGCCGCCACACCCGAGCCCAGTACGGCAGTCAGAATGATGAGGCGCCAGCCATCGGCGCCGTGCGACCGGGTCACCCCTTCACGGCGCGGCGGAAGGCCTCGCCCCGGTCAGCATAGCTGGAAAACATGCCGAAGCTGGCACATGCCGGTGACAGCAGTACGACATCACCAGTAGCGGCCCGCCGCGCAGCAGCCCCCACCGCCTCAGCCATCGTGGCGCAGTCCTCGTCGACCGGACCGGAGAACCCCGCGGCGCGCGCCGCCTGCACGATTCGTGCTCCCTCCTGACCGATCGTCACCAGAGCCACGACATCGGCGGCGATGGCACCTCCCAGGTCCGTGAAGTCCACGCCTTTGGGAGAGCCTCCCGCGATCAGGACCACACGTCGATCGGGCCACGCCCACAGACCGGCCACGGCCGCGGCCGGCGTCGTCGCCAGGGAGTCGTTGACGTAGAGAACCCCGTCTCGTTCAGTCACCTCTTCGAGTCGGTGTGGGAGCCCCGTAAATGTCACCAGCCCCTTCGCTGCCGCCTGGTCTGAGGCGCCGGCCAACAGGGAGGCCGCCACGGCGGCGCAGGCGTTGCCCAGGTTGTGTTTCCCGCGGATGCAGACATCCGACGTGCTGGCGATGGCCCTGGCGTTCGCTCCGTTCTGACGCCACCAGATCTGTCCGGCGTCGACCCAGCAGCCGTCTCCCTCGATCGCTGACGTCGCGCTGAAGGCCAACCGGCGTCCGGCGGTGGTGGCGGCCAGATCCAACGCCGTAGGGCAATCGGCGGCGGCCAGCACCCAGCCCTCAGGAGTCTGGTGGCGGCAGATCTCACCTTTGGCTTCGACATACTCGGCGCGGGTTTCGTGATAGTCGAGGTGGTCGGTGGTGACCGGCAGCAGGATGGCCCCCGGCGGGCTCTGGCCCAGATCCTGCAGCTGAAAGCTGGACAGCTCCAGCACGACGAGATCGTCGGCTTGCAGCCGGTCGAGGAAGCTCACAGGCGGCGTGCCGATATTGCCGCCCACATGCGCCGCAATCCCGTCGGCCTCCAGGATCGCCAGCAGCAGCGACGCGGTGGTGCCCTTGCCCTTGGTACCGGTCACGCCGAGAATCCGGGCCGGGCAGTGGCGCAGGAACAGGTCGATTCCACTCGACAACCGGATGCCCTGCTGCCGCGCGGCCACCAGCTCCGGGCTGCGCACCGGAATCCCGGGAGAGCGGAAGAGCAGATCGAAATCGCCAAGACCGGCCATGGCCGCCTTGCCGAGTCGCCAGTCCTCCACGGCTCCATCCCATGGCGGGTCGTCGACACGGACCTCCGGATCGCAGTCGCACACCGTGAAGGTCAGCCCGCGCGTCGCCAGCCAGTGGCCGAGAGCCCGGTTCTCGACGCCGAATCCGAGCAGGGCCAGACGAAGTCCTTCGAGATCCATGACTCGAAAGTAGGATGAGCCGCAGGCCGCGGCTATTTGACGCTGCGCCGCCTCCCCCCCAATCTCTCGCTCATGACCCGTGCTGTGATCCGACCCCGGAGCGCTGCCTGGTGGATCCCGCTGTTCCTCTTTGCCGGAATCTCGGCCAGGGCGGAGCCAGTCACCGTGTTCGCTGCCGCCAGCCTCTCCGGCGCCCTCAACGAGTTGTGGCCGCGCGAGCGCCACACCGACATCAGTCTGTCCTTTGCCGGCTCGTCGCTGCTGGCGCGACAGATCGAAGCCGGAGCGCCCGCCGATCTCTATCTGTCAGCCAGCCAGGACTGGATGGACTACCTGCAGGTGCGGGGACACATCGACAGCACAACCCGGGTGGACCTGTTCGGCAACCGCCTCGTTCTCATCGCCCCGACAGACGAGGGGTTCGCACTGGTGGCCTCCCCGCGGGCCGATATCGGGGGTGCCTTCAAAGGTCGGCTTGCCCTGGCGGATCCGGACCACGTACCGGCCGGCATCTATGCCCGTCAGGCCCTGCAGACACTGGGCTGGTGGCCGACGCTGGTACACCGGCTGGCTCCCGCCAGCGACGTGCGCGGGGCTCTGGCCTGGGTCGAGCGCGGCGAGTGTGACGCTGGCATCGTCTATGCCACCGACGCCGCCTCCAGCCGACGCGTGCAGGTCGTCGTCTCGATTGCGGACAGCCTGCATACACCGATCCGCTACCCGGCCGCCCTCGTGGCGGGCAGAGCCACAGCCGCCACCCGTCGCCGGCTGGACACCCTGCAATCGGCAGCGGCGCTGGCCGTATTCCGCCGCCATGGCTTCAGCATACTGATGGGAACCAACGGAGAATAGCTAAGCCGATGGCCGTTCTCACACCAGATGAATGGGAAGTCCTTTTCCTCTCCCTCCGTGTGGCCCTGGCCAGCGTGGCCCTGAGCCTGCCGACGGCAGTCGCCATGGGCTGGCTGCTGGCGCGACACGAGTTTCGTGGCAAGCTCCTCGTCGACGGTCTCTGCCACCTGCCTCTCGTGCTGCCCCCCGTCGTCACCGGCTATGTGCTGTTGCTGATCTTCGGCCGGCATGGCTGGCTCGGACCCCTGCTCGATGCTCTCGGCCTGCGTCTCGCCTTCGACTGGAAGGGCGCCGTCCTCGCCTCCGCCGTGGTGGCCTTCCCGCTGTCGCTGCGCGCCGTGCGCCTCGCCATCGAGGAAATCGATCCGCGTCTGGAGGGTGTTGCCCGCACTCTGGGGGCCGGCCCCTGGCGTGTGTTCTTCACCATCACTCTCCGGCTTGCCGCCCCGGGCCTATGGGTGGGAGCCATGCTCGCCTTCGCTCGCAGCCTCGGTGAGTTCGGCGCCACCATCACCTTCGTCGGCAACATCAGCGGGCAGACGCGGACGATTCCCGCCGCGGTTTATACGTTCCTGAACCAGCCTGGTGGTGAGGCGGCCGCCCTGCGTCTGGTGTGGGTCTCCATCGCGGTGTCGCTGGCCGCGTTGCTGGGCAGCGAGTGGGCGGCACGGCGGTCCCGTCACCGCGCCAGGACTACGTGATGCTCAGTCTTCGTCTGCAGCGGCAGCTCGCCGATTTCCGCCTTGACGTCGATGTGGTCTGCCACAAGGCGGTGACGGCGATCCTCGGGCCCTCCGGCGCCGGCAAGACAACGCTGCTGAATCTTGTCGCCGGCCTCCGCCGGCCTGACGCCGGGCATGTGGAGTTGGACGGTCACGTGCTGTTCTGCGCCGAACACGGCATCGACCGGCCGCCGGAGCGGCGCCGCCTGGGATTCGTCTTCCAGGACGACCTGTTGTTCCCCCACCTGAGTGTGGCCGCCAACCTGCGCTACGGTTACGACCGCCTGAGACCGGCCGAGCGTCGTTTTGAACCCGGTCAGATCATCGACCTGCTGGAGATGGGATCGCTGCTGAACCGCCGGCCGCAGCATCTGTCCGGGGGTGAGCGTCAACGTGTCGCTCTCGGCCGGGCCCTGCTGTCGTCGCCACGCATGCTGCTGATGGACGAGCCTCTGGCCTCTCTCGACCAGGGATTGAAGAGCCGCATCATCCCGTACCTCCGGCACGTGCGCTCCGACCTCGGCATCCCCATCCTCTATGTCAGCCACTCGGTTGCCGAGATTCTCGAGTTGACGAGGCAGGTGCTCGTACTGAGTGATGGCGCCGTGCTCGCCCAGGGTGATTTCTTCGATGTGGCCCGCGATTCCCGTGTGCTGCCGCTGCTCGACGAGCACGGGTTCGAGAACGTGCTGCTCGTGGAAATCATCGCTGGCGGAGACGGCGCCTGCACGGCCCGCTGCGGCGAGCAGACCCTGCGCATCCCTCCTTGTCACCGACCGCCAGGCACGCGGTTGTTCGTCGGTGTCCGTGCCGATGACATCATCCTCGCCCGGCGTCGGCCCGAGGGATTGAGCGTACGCAACGCCTTGTGCGGCACGGTGACGGAGGTGTCGAGTGCGGGTCCGACGCGACTGGTCACCGTCGATGTCGGCCAGCCACTGGTGGCCAAGGTCACGCCCGAAGCCGTCGAAGAGCTGGAACTGACGGCGGGAGAACAGGCCTGGTGCCTGATGAAGACCCACTCTCTGCGTTTGGGACCGGAAAGCGACTGACGCGGCAGGTTACCGCAGCTTCAGGCAGTCGCGTTGCCCGTTGCGGCGCCAACCCCTACAGTACCTCCCATGGCATTGACAATTCTGCGCACTGTGCGCCCGAGCACCACCTGGCAGGACAGCCTCATTCTCATCGGCGAGAACCAGCGTGTCGTCTTCGATGTCGAAGAGACTTGGTCACCGGACATGCGCGACCAGATCGCCTGGTGCGGCGCCGACGGCATCTACCGCCATCCCGCCGGCGAGGGCTACCTGCTGCCCGGCGCCAATGTCGGCGCCTTGATCGCCCGCATCGGCGATGGCCCCGTCTTCGCCGTGGGCAGCCGACACGACATCGTCGCTGACCGATCCGGCACGCTCTTTCTGGCGATGAACGACCATCCCGACCATGGGAATCAGGCTGGGAAAGTCGTCGCTCAGGTCATCCTCTTCGACGCTTGACGACCACCCGGGCAGAACTGACGCCTCTCACCGATGCCCAGTGGGAGCAGCGGGTGCGCGCCCGGCTCATGGTCTGCGTTCCCGACCTGCTGCCAGGGACCCCCACCGTTCGCCGAATCACGGGCCTGGCTGACGACGTCTGGCTCGTCGACCTGGCGGATGGTGGTCGCCTCGTGGCCAAACACCAGTTCTACGGCATCTACACCCGGGACGAACCCCACGATCTGCTGCGTGTCGAATTCGATGCCCTGCGGCATCTGCGCCAACATGGGGGCGCCGTACCCGTTGCCTTCGGTATCGATCCAGAGATGCAGATCATCCTGCTGGAATACGCCGGTCGGCTGACGCTGGCCGAGCAGATCCCCTCGGTTGATCCGTCGACACGCCGGCGCCTGGGAGCCCGCGTCCTGGCCGGGTTGTTCCGTATCGAGTCGCTGTTGGCCGCTCCCGAGCTCGAGTGGGGCGCCCGCGTCATCCCCGGCGCCGACCCCGGGGATCTCATGACCCGGTGGGCGGAGATCGGCGAGATCGCCGTGGACGGCCTGTCGCGACTCTGGCGGGCTCGTCGGCGGGACGAGATGACCGCCGGACTGGCGACACAACTCAAGCATCTGTGCCGCCGACTCGGTGAACGCCCGCCATCGCTGGGCGCCACCGACTACCAACCAGCGAACATCGTCGTCGACGAACCCTGTGAACGCATCACGTTTCTCGAGCTTGCGAAGGTCGGCTGGGACTGGACCGAGCGTCGGGCCGTTCAGTATACTACGAGCGTCGATGGCAGTGGTACGAGCCTCCTCGACAGCGGCGGCGTCGCTGCCTCACCGTTGGCCAGCGACGCTGTCGATGGGCACCACATCCTGTTCCTGCTCCTGCTGGCGCGACGTTTCCTGACCACGTCCCATGGTGATATGTCCGGCCTCGTCCAGGCGTTGGTTACACCTCTCAGCCGCGACCCCAGGGCGCTCGAGATCCGACGCGGTCTGCAACCACTCAATTTCGCCTGAACGACGGAGACCATGGACGATCACACGCACCAGACACGCGCAGCCGGGGTTCCCTAGTGGCGGAAGCTGAATCCGTACGGCGCAAGGTGCGCGAGATCGAGACCGTCGTCGCCGAGGTGCGGGAACAGACGCACGACACGGCCTCGCTGTTTCTCGACCTTGGCGAAGAGCCTCGCGACTACCGCGCGGGGCAGTTCATCACCATCGACCCGCATCAGTTCGCCTTCCTCGAGCAAACCATCGCCTATCTCGAGGAAATCAAGGGAGGCAGGGAGAAGCCACGCGCCTATTCCATGGGCTCGGCGCCGCACGAACGACACATCCTCGTCACGATCAAGGAAGAGCGCTTCTGGCCGGGTGAGTCGAAGTACCCACCGGTTCTTTCGCCGTCGCTGACGCGCAACTGCGCACCGGGTACACCCGTTGTCATCAAGGGGTTCGCCGGCGCCTATACCCTGCCCGCGGATGCCCACGACCGCACCGACAACATTCTGCACGTGTGTGCCGGGTCCGGGATCGTACCGAACTATGCTCTGATCAAACACAGCCTGCACGTCGATGACGGTCTGCGCCATGTTCTGCTCTACAGCAGCAAAACGAAAGCGGATATCATCTACTACGACGACTTTGCCGCTCTGGCTCGCGCGCATCCCGATCGTCTCGAGATCGTCCATTGCCTGACGCGTGAAGATCCCGTCGACATCGAGCCGGTGGGCCGACGCGGGCGGGTCGATGCCGAACTCATCGCGCGGTATGTCCCCGATCCGTCCAACTGTCTCGTCTTCAGCTGTGGACCGGGGGTATTGCCGTGGGAACGGCAGGAGGCCAAAGCCAAGGGCGTGGAGCCGCAACCGCGCTTCATCGAGCACATGATGCAGCTGCTGAAAGATGCCGGACTGGAAAAATCACAGATCAAACAGGAGAGCTGGGGTTGAAACTGATCGTCCAGATTCCCTGCCTCAACGAGGAAGAGACCCTGCCGGCGACGATGGCCGACATCCCGCGAGAGGTAGAAGGTCTCGACCGCGTCGAGATCCTCATCATTGATGACGGCTCGACAGACCGGACCGCCGAGGTGGCCCGTGAGTGCGGCGCCGACCACATCATCCGCTTTCCGCAGAACCGGGGTCTCGGCCACGCCTTCAAGGCCGGCTTCGACAACGCGCTGCGCCTGGGTGCCGACATCATCATCAACACCGACGGCGACAACCAGTACTTCGGCGGCGACATCCGGGAGTTGGTCAAGCCCATCCTCGAGGGTCGGGCTGACCTTGTCATCGGCGACCGCCGTACCGGTGACATCGGCCACTTCAATTTCCTCAAACGTACACTACAGAAGTTCGGCAGTCGTGTGATCTCGCGGCTCGGGGGCCTCGAGATACCTGATGTCGCCTCGGGCTTCCGCGCCTACACCCGGGAGACGGCGCTGAAGATCTCGATGTTCACCGACTTCGACCACACCGCGGAACATGTCGTGCAGGCCGGCCAGGACGGTTGGGGCGTCGTCGTCGTGCCGATCCGGACCAATCCCAAGGTTCGGGAGTCCCGGCTGTTTTCCAATGTCGGCGAGTTCGTCCTCAAGTCGGGTTCGATCTCGCTGCGCACGTACGCCCGCTACAAGGCGCTGAAGATATTCGCCACCTTCGGGCTCCTCACCTTTGCGGTTGGCGTCGCCCTGGGGCTGCGGTTCCTCTACTACTTCCTGTTTACCACGCAGGGCGAGCTGCACGTGCAGTCGGTGATTCTGGCGGCCGTGCTGCTGCTGGCGGGTTTCCAGATGTTTCTCACCGGCATCGTCGCCGACCTGATCGCTACCAACCGCATGCTGATGGAAGACACGTTGACACGAGTGAAGAAGATCGAGATCGCCAGCGATGCGTCGGGCCCAGAGGCTGATCCGCGTCAGGAGCAGCAGGACTGCCCGGCGACCACAAAGGGTCACTCTACCTTCGGAGAATAACCCATCAGTTCGAGAGGATCTGGTTCCGGGCAGGTGCTCCCTTTGCGGCCGGAGAAGTAGAGCGTCTTTGCCAGACCGTTGAGACCGTAGTCCAGTTCGCGGAAGGTGGCCGCCAGGGGAAAATCCTCGTGGAACGCGCGCAGTCCGAGGCCGACGATCTTCCCCAGAAGCGAGCGTGGCAGGAACCACAGGGCTGTCAGCAGGATCCTCAGCATCCGGAGATCAGCGGCATCGGCGTGAGCGACGACACCATCGACGTGCTCGACACAGCCCAGCTCTTCGAAGGAGAGGAACTCGGCGTTTCCAGGCAGATAGATGTTGCCCACACGCACCAGGGCCCGTATCTGCAGACCAGTGAGGTATGCTGACGACGGCTCAGGCCTCACGCAGCATCACCTCGCTGGCCCGCAGTGCCAGGGCCATCACCGTCAGTGATGGATTGCGGCCCGGGGCATTGGGGAAAGTGCTCGAGTCGCACACGTAGACGCGTTCCTCGCCGAACAGGTGAAATGACTCGTCCACCGCGGCGTCGGCCGGATCGGACCCGAGGGTGCAGCCCCCCATGGGGTGGACGGAGAAAGCCCGCGGGCAGAACCACGTGTCGGTGGCGCCCATCTGCACAAAACACTCGTGCACGACCTGCGTCGCGTCAGCGAGTTTGTCTCGATGCGACGCTCCCAGAGGCCGGTCGATGACGGTGCCGCCGCCGTGTCGAGGGCGGATGGCACCGGGTTCGTCATCGTCGCGGATCGAGATCTCCAGGCAGGCCATGCGGCGGTAGTCACCGATCATGTCGTACACGGAGCCGCCGGCACCGCCGAAGAGCATCGAGAAGATGATGGGTGGCATGAAGTTCGTCTCGAACTTGAATCCCCGTTCCTCGAAACGTGAGTCGCTGCAGCCCACGCTCTGGAAGAAGCCGCGGTGGGCGTCGACCACAGCATCCAGACGGGCGCAGGCCATGAACTGAGGATGGCAGGTGAAGTGTCGTCCCAGCCCGGGAATGCGCTTGCCGTACCCGGAGCGGAACAGCAGTGGCGGCGTGCCCATGGCCCCGGCTGCCAGCACGACGTGACGGCCGTGCAGTTCCAGGCCCTTGCCGTCTCTGTGGCCTCGTACCGTGACTTCGTCACGCCGGACCTCGAGGTCATGGGCGTGGAAACGGGTGACCACCTCGACACCACGCCGACGTGCCGATCTCAAGGTGGTCACCGGGGCGCTCTGCTTCGACTCCCGGCGACAGCCACCAAGGCAGGCCAGGCAGTCCGCCCCGCCACAGTCGGCGTGGGCCCGCTCGAGGCCGTGGTATTGGGAAGCCCAGGTGTTCGAAGGCGGCGGCGGCGAGCTGGCCGTTCCGGTTGAACTCCGCCAGGGGCAGGTTGAGCGCCGGGATCAGAGCCAGACTGGCGCCGAAACGATTCGGCAGGGACACCAGGATCTGCTTCTGCGTGAACAGCTGGCGGCAGACCATATCGTAGAAGAGATCGCCCTCGAGGGTGTCCATGAGCGAGTGAACCCACTTCTTCCCGTCGACGTGCTCGATCCGCACCGTCAGCAGCAGCCCCCGACCGCCGACAGAGAGTCGATAGCGATCTTGCGAGTGCCCCTCGAGCCGCTCGCGCACACGCGCCTCGGCTGCCAGAACGTGGTCATGGATCTGCGGATTGTCGCGGTAGAGCTCCATGACCGCCAGGCCGACCGCCATGGACAGGTTATTCTCCTTGAATGTCGACGACCACACGGCGATGCGGTCGATGAGACCGTAGATCTTGCGGTAGACCTCGGCACTGTAGAGGACGGCCCCCACGGGCGTCTCGCCGCCGCTGATGCCCTTGGCGATGGTGACCACGTCGGGCAGAACGTCGTGCCACTCATAAGAGAACCGCTTGCCCGTTCGGCCGAAGCCGGTCTTGATCTCGTCGAAGACGAGCAGGGCCCCGTGGCGGTCGCACAGCTGCCGCAGCCCCTGCGTGAACTCGGGTGAGGCGACCTCGCCGGTCCGGCCTTGAACGGGTTCGAGGAAGACGCCGGCGATCTGCTTGGGATGACGACGGAAGGCGTCCTCCACGGCATCGAGGTCACCGAAAGGCAGAATCGGATTCTCCCCCTGGAGAGAGAACAGCTTCTGGTGGGCCTCCATACCGTTGATCGACAGCGCCCCGAGGGTGAGGCCGTGATAGCCCCCCTCGAAGCAGAGCATCCGTTGCCGACCGGTGACGGCGCGCGCCATCTTCAGGGCGTATTCGGTGGCCTCGGCGCCGCCGTTGGTGAAGAACAGGCGCTCATAGCGGCTTCCGGCATAGTCCAGGATCTCTTCGGCCAGCATGGTGGAGAGCACGGGCAGCTGAAACTGCACCAGGCTGGGCAGGTGCAGCTCGTGCAGTTGGCACAGAGCCTCCTGGACGGCCGGGTGTCGACCCCAGTGACAGGTGCCGTAGCCAGCCACAAGATCGAGGTAGCGCTGCCCGTCGGCATCGATCAGATGATGCTCGGTTGAGTCCACGAAGCGCTTCTGGCCCAGTCCAAGGGATTCGAGATAGCGGGCATAGAAGTGGCTGATGTGCTTGCTGTACGCGGCATCGACATCGGTGCTCTCGACGTACGTCTCGATCTTGTCGCGCAGGTTCATGATCTGCCTCCTGCAGGGGCACTTCGACGGCGATCCATGTCGTAGTGGTCCATGATCAGATACTCCATCATCGCCTGAGGCAGCACGCCGTCGAGCCAGGCCGCCAGCCGCTGCAACCGATGGGCGGCGACGTAGCGCCTGCGAGGCGCCCGGCGGGAGATGACTTTCTCCACCAGCTCGGCGACTCTTGCCGGCGAGATGCCACCGGCTTCATCCTGCTCGACGATGGCCATGGTCTTCGTCTGCTGCTGTCGGTACACCGGACTCTGCCGTGATGCGGTGGTCATGAGTCGGTTGCGGGTGAACTGGGTGGACACGTCACCTGGCTCGACGAGGGTGACATGAATTCCGAAGGGTCTGACTTCCATGCGCAGCGCCTCTGACAGTCCTTCGAGGGCGAACTTGCTGGCGTTGTAGAGCCCTTGGAAGGGCATGGCCATCAGTCCCCCCAGGGAGCTGATGTTGACGATGTGTCCCTGTCCCTGCTGACGCATGGCGGGAAGCACTGCCTGACACATGCGCAGGATACCGAGAGTGTTGATCTCGAAGATGTGCCGGGCCTCGTCGACGGAGGTCTCCTCCACGGCCCCCCCGTAACCGAAGCCGGCGTTGTTCACCAGCACGTCGATGCAACCCTCCCGCTCCAGCACGGTGTCGATGCAGCCGCGCACAGACTCGTCGCTGGCTACGTCGAGGCGAACCAGATTCACGCCGTCCACCGCCTCGACGGATGCCGGCTCGCGGCTCGTGCCGTAGACGTGATCGCCCCGGGCTGCCAGTCGGGCGGCGCAGTGGCGGCCGATCCCCATCGAAGCGCCGGTGATCAGTACGACCTTCATGTCGTCGGAAAGCAGACTTCGATGACGGCCGTGCAGCACACCGAATCTTCGATCGTCGTCTGCAGCAGCGCCCGGCTGAAGAACTCGTCGCCGTCTATGCGGCTGGCCAGCAGCGTGACCTCCGTTCCCGGCGGCACGGGGTGAACGAAGTAGGCACCCAGCACCCGGGTGATACGTACCGGTGGCGCCTGCAGGTCACCGTTGACCTTGACCGTCCGATGCGTGGTGAAATACGCCAGACACAGGCTCAGCTGGCCGGCCATCTCGAGTTGCAGCGAGCCGGGATAGACTGGTTCTCCGGGGAAATGACCGCGGAACACGGCGTCATCCGCCTCGATCCGCCGCACTCCCAGAATCCTCTCGTTCTCGAGGTCCACAGCCTCGATTCGATCGACGAGGAGGAACGGTTCACGGTGCGGGATCATCCGTTCCAGCTCCTCGCGGCCCAGGTCGACGGCGTGGGGAAAGTCTGCCCGCCGGGCCAGCGGCCGGCGGCGGTGCGCTCGCAGCAGTCGATCCGTGTCAGCCTTCACTGGCGCAACCCGCGGGCGACGACGTCCTCGATGATATTGCACGCCTCGTCGATCTCGGCCCGCGACAGCTGGGCGTTCACCGACAACCGGAAACGGCGCGTTTCGGCCGGCACGGCGGGGTAGTCGATGGGCTGTAGAAACACCCCGCGACACTGCAGTTGTGCCGCCATCGTATAGAGGGTTTCGGCGGAGGAGCCGATGATGATGGGAATCACCTGCGAGGCGCTCTGACCGAGATTCAGTCGCATGGCCGCAAGCTGGGAACGAAACACGTCGACATTCGCCCACAGGCGGTCACGTAGCGTCGTGTCGCGCGTGGCGATCTCGAGAGCCTTCATGCAGCCACCGATGACGGGGGGCGAGCAGGCACAGGAGAAGATGTAAGGCGTCGAATAGGCTTTCATGTAACGGATCAGTCCTCGGTTGGCACAGACGAACCCGCCTACACCCCCGAAAGACTTGCTCAGCGTCCCGAAGGTCACCCCCATCTTGTCCTCGAGTCCGAAGTGCTCGGCCACGCCGCGACCGTTCTCGCCGAACATCAGCGTCGAATGCGCCTCGTCGATATAGACGGATGCGTCGAAGGCGGCGCATACATCGACGATGGCCGGCAGGTCCGCCAGATCGCCATCCATGGAGTAGACCCCCTCCACGACCACCAGCGTGCGCTTGCCTCTGTGGGCCTCCAGCGCTTCGGCCAGCGACTCGGCGTCGTTGTGCTTGAAGAACGCGACCTTGGCTCGCGACAGGGTGCCACCGTCGATCAGGCTCTGGTGCGATTTCTCGTCGAGCAGGAGGACGTCCCCCCGCCGCAGGATTCCCTGGATCGCGCCATAGTTGCCGGCGAGGCCCCCGGAGAACAGCAGGCAGTCTTCCTGCTGCTTGAAGGCCGCCAGGCGGCGGGCGAACTCGACGTGCAGGTCGTAGGTGCCGGACAGCACGGCGGCACCGGCGGCGCCCAGGCCATACTGGTCGAGGGCTTCTCTCGCCGCCTGCAGGACCTCCGGGTGCGTGGACAGTCCCAGGTAGTTGTACGACGTCAGGTTGATGACCCGACGTCGCTGACCGTCGATGTGGCTGACGATCTCCGTCGTTGCATCCGGCTTGCCCAACAACGGCTGTTCAAAAAAACTGAAGCTCTGGCGGATGGTGGGATCGGCCAGCCACGTGTCGAAGTCCTCCGGCGGCACGAGAACATCGGCGCTGTCACTGAAGTAGAAGTCCTCGAGGCTGTAGCGGTGTGCGTCCTGCATTGGTTTCCTCCTCACTCCTGCTGGGCGTGCTCGAGCAGCTTGTCGGCCAGCTGGTCGATATTCTCCAGGTCGCTCAGTTCCGCGCGCGGCACTTTGATCTTGAGCTCGCGCATCGAACAGGACACGATCTCGATGATGTCGAGGCTGTTGGCACCGTATTCCACCATCGACCGGGAGGCGTCGATGGCGCCATCGATGTCGTCGAGGTTGTCCTCCATCAGTCCGGTGATCACATTGAGGATCTCTTCCTTGGTCATCTTGTCGCGTCTCCTGGAATCGGTGTGTGAGGTGTCGCCTGGCGGGACTGCAGGTAGTCCATCATCAGGTTGCCGCGCAGGGACAGACCCTTGTCGATGCACAGCACCTGGCCGTTCATCGCGTTCAACAGGCCGCTGCAGAGGGCGAGCACGGCCTGACCACACTCCTCGGCTTCGAGGACCATGGCCGGCGGAATACCACTGGCCGTCAGATAGTCGAAGAACTCCGTCCCGAAGAACTGCTCGAAGGACTGCGTCGCTACCGTGCCGAAGCGCAGCACGTTGACCCGCGTGCCCCCCTCGAACAGATGCTGGGACATGTACCGGGCGAACAGCTCGAGCAGGGCTTTGGACGCGGCGACGAAGTCATAGCCGGTGTAGAAGTTGTCTGGGCCGTCACTCGAAACACCGATGATGTGCCGCGGGTACCGGCCGAAGCGTGCTTCCATGCGCCGCGAGTACTCGATCATGGGCCAGGTGCTGTACTCGAGGGTTGTGAACAGTGAGCGCTTGTCGTACTCCGCCAGGCCGGTGGTGCGCCGTGCCAGTCCGGCATTGCTGATGAAGAAGTCGACGCTGTCGTGTTGTTCGCCGATGCGCTCAAGCAGCCGATCCGTGTCTTCGTCCCGAGCGACATCGGCCTCAAAATGACGGGTGGTTGTGCCCCCACCTCGCAGAAGATGCCGACCAGGTCCGCTTCCGCCACCGAGCCCCACCTGTGGGTGACGAACACGTGGGCCCCGGCACGGGACAACTGCAGGGCACTTGCCAGACCGATACCCCGAGTGCCACCGGTGACCAGCGCACAGTGGCCAGTCAGGTCGACGGCGATCACGCGGCGTACTCCGCCTCGATCGCCCGCCGTGTTTCGGGCAGGGCGAAACAGACGCGATGCATGACGTCCTCCTGCTCGCGGGCCACCCCCAGCATCTGCCGACGCCTGGCGGCCAGTGCCGTCTTCAGCAACCGGATCGACTGCGTGCCCTTCTCGGCGATCCGTTGCGCCAGCTCCATGGCGGTGGACATGACGTCGGCCCGGGGCACGATCGCATTGATCCGGGTCCCCTTCCGCGCCAGCTCGGCTCCCCGATACAGCTTGCCGGTGTACATCGCCTCGTCGGCTACGTACGGGCCCAGGAACTCAGGCAGCAGCACGGTGGCGCCCATACCGGGAGTGAATCCCATGTTCATGAACACCGCACCGTAGCGGCTCTCGCGGGCCGCCACGACGAGGTCGCAGGCGGCGGCGAGGGCCAGGCCGCCACCGACGGCGTGTCCCTCCATGGCGGCGATGATCGGCACGGGCGTGTCCAGCAACCTCTCCGGCAACTGCAGTTCGGACACGGAAGTTGCCCCGTCACAGACCCGCAGCAGTGTCTCCCGGTCGGCGCCGCCGCAGAAGACTTCCGAGCCGCCGGACAGGACGCAGACTCTGATGTGGCCATCGGTCTGCAGCTGATCGAGGGCCCCGCCGAAGGCGGCGACGAAGGCCGGCGACAGCAGGTTGCCGGCGTCGTCGTCGAGCAGCTGCAGGTGGGCGATACCTTCGGCGTCGATCCGGAGGCACACAGGCTCACCCATCGATTGCTGCTCCTGCCCAGAGGTCCTGTGTCGGTCGGAACTGCTGGGCCCACCGCGGCAGGTGTGTCGCCTCATAGGCCGCGGCAGCCGCTGCGGGACGACCGCTGCCCAGCTGTGCCGACAGCATGTTGGCAGCGGCAGCCACTCGAGATGTTTCCGCGGACGTGCTGCCAGCACTTCGGAGCAGTTCCTTGGAAGCCGCCAGCGCTTCCGGCTCTGCCCGCAGCAGGGCCTGCACCACGACGCGGGCGTGGCGTTCCCTGTGTGCTGCGTCGACCACCTCGTCGATGAGTCCCAGGCGCAGGGCGGCGTCCGCATCCAAGGTTTCCGCCGTCAGGACGGCGGCCGACAGTCGTCCGGGCGAAACGCGGAAAGGCTGGAGGAAGGCCAGGACGCAGGCCGGTGCCAGTCCGAGCAGCACTTCGCTGAACTGGAAGGTGGCGCCAGTGTCGGCGATGACGATGTCGCAGACACCCGCCAGCCCGATGCCGCCGCCGCGGACGAGGCCCCCCACGAGGCCAACCACCGGCTTGGGTGTGCGCCGGATCGAGTCGAGCAGGTCGGGAAACGCTTCTGAGGCCGCCGCGATCGAGTCGGCGCCCGGCGTTGCCCCCAGGTCCAGACCCGTACAGAAGGCAGAATCATCCGCCGAGCGCAGGATGATGACGCGTACGGTGGGATCGTCGGTGGCCCTGCGGAACCCTTCGGCGAGACCGACGACCGTCGTCGGTGTCAACGCCCGGGCGCCGTGGCCGAGAGTGATCAGGGCGACGGGGGCCGAAGTGATGCAGGAGATCCCGCCGGTGAGCTGTTCAGCTCCAGACATAGGACCTCTGATGGTTTCGAATCCGATTCAGCGTCAGCAGGCCACGGCCGTCGTAGTGGCGATCGTACCACGCATCCAGCAGCGACAGATCGACATCCACGTCACTGGCCTCGATCATGGTATCCCTCGTTCTCTCCACCAGTTCATATTCCTCGGGGGTCACCTGCCGCCGGGCATCGAGCTGCTCATCCCACCGCGCCGGCGACAGCACCTGTCGCGCCTCCTCGCCCAACAGGCCACTGTAGAACTCACCGATGGCTCCGGATCCATAGGCGAAGAAACCGATCCGATCGCCGGCTGTGGCCTGGGGAGCGGCTGCCAGCAGACCACAGAGCCCGGCGAGATTGCTGGCGCTGTACTGACTGCCCAACCGCTTGGGGAAGTGCCGAGATGGCGACACCCGACGGTCGAAATCGGCCTGCACTTCCTGCTTCGATCGGCGCCCGCCCAGATTGCTCAGCGTGCGGTGGGCCTGGAAGGCCATACCCGGGAATGGCATGTGGTAGACGAGGTGTTCGAAGTGCGTGGCGAAGTCGACGGGGACTGCACTCTCGGACAGATAATGCTCCCACGATCCGGTCAGCGCGTCGAGATAGGTGAACAGGCTTTCCTTGCTGTTGCCGCACTCCATCCGGGCCGTCGGCCGGTAGGTGTCATAGGCGTGTGTTGTCCACGTACCGCGGACTTCCGGCTCGAAGGCCAGCACACGGGGCACGTCACCCAGCACGGCTGCCACCGCCGAGGCGCCGAGCATGAATTCGTGCTCCTCACCGAAGTTCTGACGGCTGAAGTCCGCCGCGATGACCAGCGCCGTAGGCCCGCGGTTCAGACCGGAGGCGATCCAGTTGACCGCCGCATCGACGGCTGCCGCGCCGCCGTAGCAGGCGTGCTTGATCTCGTAGTTGCGCACGTTGGCGTGCAGACCGAGGGCGGCGTGGACCTGCGTGCTCGTCGACTTGCCGAAGTCGAGGCCGCCCTCTGTTCCCATGACGAACAGACCGATCCGCTCCGGATCGGTGACCTCCAGCAGTGGTCGCGAGGCGTTGGCCGCCATAGTCACCGTATCCTCCCAGGGGGGCAGCAGCGACCGCGTGTCGATCAGGTAGTCGTGGACCACGCGATGGGGATCACGTCCCCGCGCCCTGGCCAGATCCGCCTGCTTCATGCACAGGGTCGAGCCGTAGAGATTGATGGCTTCGATGCCGACCGGACTAGGGGGCATAGGTCAGTCCCCCGGCGGTCCGCACGATCTCGCCGTTGACGAAGGCGGCCTCATCCGACAACAGGAAGTGCACGAGATTGGCCGCCTCCTGCGCCGTGCCCGGCCGCTTCTGGGGACAGTGTGTGACCCAGAAGTCGCGCAGCTGCTGGGTCATGTGGTGGCTCGTCATGTCCGTCTCGACGTAGCCCACGGTGACGGCATTGCTCGTGATCCCCTTGGCCCCGTACTCCTTTGCCACCGTCCGCGTCAGGCCGATGAGCCCGGCCTTGGCGGCGGCGTAGTTCGCCTGGCCGCTGCTGCCATCAGCGGCCAGGGACGAGATGTTGACGATGCGTCCGCCACCGTTGCTCAGGAAATGCATCAACAGGCTCCGGATGACATAGAACGGCCCCGACAGATCGGTCTGCAGCACCGCATCCCAGTCCTCGTCACTCATCAGCGCCGCCGCCCCGTTGCGGACGTTGGCGGCGTTGTTGACCACAGCACCGAGGTCACCGAAGTCCTCCAGTACCCGTTCCGTCGTTGCCTCGACCTGATCGGGATAGCGCACGTTCATCCGATACGCGCGCACCGGCGTCTGCGAACACTGCTCTCTGGCCTGGGCGATCGTCTCCTCGGCGGCGGTCTCGTCATCGACGAAGGTGAAGGCGCATCCCTTGCCCTCGGCCACGAGCTTGGTGACGATGGCCCGCCCTATGCCGCGGGATCCGCCGGTGACCAGCACGTTCACGTTCAACTATCCCAGCGTCGGTAGAGGCTGCAGCAGTTGATACCGCCGAAGCCGAAGGCATTCTTCAGCATATAGACCGTCTCGTGTTCCTGGGGCTCGTTGGCGCAGATGTCGAGGTCGATTTCGGGATCGACCTCGTCGACGTTGATCGTCGGGTGCAACTGCCCGCGCTGCATCTGCACCAGGCCGCCGATGGTCTCGACGATCGGCGCCGCCCAGCAGGTGTGGCCGAGCATCGACTTGGGGGCGTTCAGCTTCAGGCGCCAGGCATGGTCACCGAAGGCGGCCTTGATGGCGCGTACCTCCTCCAGGTCGCCCAAGGGCGTACTGGTGGCGTGGCAATTGACGTAGTCGACCTGCTCGGGGTGGGTGCCGGTGGCTGTCAGCAGCTGCTGCATGATGCGTGCCTGGAAGGGTGCCGAGGGCGCCGGCAGATGGTCACCATTGGCGTTGGCCGCCACGCCGAGCAGCTCGGCCCAGATGGGTGCCCCGCGACGCCGGGCGCAGTTGAGCTCCTCCAGGATCATCGTGCCCGTTCCGTGGGAGGGCACGAAGCCGCATCGGCGTGTGTCGAAGGGTCTGGAGGCGCGCTCCGGGTGCTGCTGGAACTCCGGCTCGACAGGCAGTGCGTTGAGGATGACGGAGGCCTGGATGTCGACGGCACTCATGTCGAAGGCCGCGCTCGACACGACGGACAGATCGCAGTCACCGGTGACGATGTCTCGAAAGCCGGCGCGCAGAGCCAGGTTGCCGCTGGCGCAGGCACCCCCCACTGTCAGCGTCGGTCCGCAGAGGCCGACGATCTCGCCGGTGCAGGCAGCGATGTTCGGATCGAGGGCCTCGACGCCAAGCAGCGGATCGATGTACTCCGGCTCTTCGTCGAACTGATGAACGTTGCGGGTGATGTATCGTGAATTGAAGTTGTGGCCGCCGACGATCGAGCTGGCCCGGAAGGGATCGAAGGTGGCATTGAACAACTCCGCGTCGAGCCACGCCCGCAGAGCACAGACCATGGTCAGCCGGTTGGCGAAGGTGCTGGTCTTGAACAGCTTGCGCGCCCTGGCCAGGGAGTATTGCGGAATCGACTCGGCAAGGCTGTCCAGAGCCGCCGCCGTGTCGTAGTCACCGAGATCGCCACCGATGCGGCATTCGAGAGCGCTGACATCGATGGACGACCAGTGTCCGATGCCGGAGACGCCAGCCAGCAACCGGTCCCCATAGGTCTCGACATCGTCGGCCAGGGGATTCACCGTCGCCATCCCCGTAACCACGACACGACGCTTTGAGTCAGCGTGTGTCACGTCAGTTCTGCAGCCGTGAGAGTGCGACCACCGCGTTCTGGCCACCGAAGCCGAAACTGTTGGACAGCACGTGATCGACGCGCGCCTCCCGCGTCTCGCGCACGACGTTGAGCGGGATCTCCGGGTCCTGCACGTCGATGTTGATCGATGGGTGGACGATGCCGCGATCGATCGCCATGATCGCCGCCACGGCTTCGATACCGGCGGAGGCGCCGATGGAGTGGCCCGTCATCGATTTCACACTGTGGACACAGACCCTGCGGGAGTGCTCCGGGCCGAACACGCGCTCCAGCGCCAGGCTCTCGATGGCGTCGCCGATCGTCGTCGATGTCGCGTGGGCACTGACCAGGTCGATGTCACCAGGACCGAGCTGGGCCTGGTCCAGCGCCATCTGCATGGCGGTAGCCGCCCCCGTGCCCTGCGGATGGGGCGCAACCATGTCGTGGGCGTCGGTGGAGCAGCCGAAGCCGGTCAGCTCGGCGTAGATCCGGGCCCCCCGGCGGCGCGCGTGGTCGAGCTCCTCCAGGCACAGGACGCCGGCGCCCTCGCCGAGGACGAAACCGTCACGATCTCGATCGAAGGGCTTGCTGGCGCGGGCTGGATCGCCGTTGCCTTCTGACAGGGCGCCCAGCGCCCCCAGGCCGGCAAAGGCCGGGATGTTCATCAGTGCCTCGGTAGCACCGGCAAACATGACGTCAGCCAGACCCATGCGGATCGCCATCGAGGCAGAGCCGAAGGCGTGATTGCCCGAGGCGCAGGCGGAATTGACGGAGTAACTCGGTCCCGTGAGGCCGTACTCCTTACAGAACCAGGCTGTGGGCGAATTGGGGATGACACCGGGGACGTAGAAGGGGGATACCGATTCCATCGAACGATCCTGGATGCGCAGGAAGGTGTCGAAGTGTAGTCCCGCCCCCCCTTCGCCGGTACCGATGATGGCGCCGAACCTGGGCGACTCGTCGACCACTCCATCCCTGGTGAAGCCAGCGTCGTCGAAGGCCTGCGCGGCGGCGATGTGGCCGAAGATGACGAAGCGTCCGAGCCGACGCGCCATTCGGCGGGGGAAGTAGTCGGTCAGATCGGGGAGGTCTATCTCGGCCCCGATCTGGACGGGGAAATCCTCCAGCGGCGTGTTGCGGATACGCCGTCCACCGGATACACCGTTGGCGAGGCTGTCCCAGAAATCGACCACCGTCGCGCCGATGGGAGTGATCGCGCCAAGACCGGTGACGACGACACGCGTGGCATAGGGATCGCGGTGTTTCGTCGTGATCATGGCGCACCTCCCTCGGCAACCCGGGACGATCGGTGATCGTCATCGGCACGCTGGATCAGCTGCCAGACCCGATCCTCGAGCCCGACCTGGGTTCTGCAACCTGAGACGTCGATATCCATGCGCATGGCGACGTTGATCAGGGCTCTGACGATGGCGGCCTTGGGCAGGCGGGCGCCCCCCTTGCGTTTGGCCTCGAGGCCGAGCCATTCCAGGTAGCGGACGGACTTTACCGGCAGGCCGAGGGAGAAGTAGTACTGGGTACGGTCCGCTTCGGGTGTCGATTCCGGATTGCTCATAGTCCCTTCCGCGTGAGGATCGTGCTGCTCTGTTGCGCAGGGAAGCAATTCGCAAGCCGACACCAGAGCAGCTCGGCCATTCAGCGGGGTAATGCACAGGACGGCAATGAGTTATGGATCTTTGTCTCACCCGGAAAGAGAGCGCATTGTCAGCGTACACCGGGTGCTATGTAACATGTAACAGTTACATGCGACGTGGCTGAATGTTACGCTGGGAGACGTAGTGCGGCCGGTGGCCGGCAGTAGAACTGCAGGGCCGCAGACGTGACCGGGTGCGTCAGTTCCACGCGCGTGGCATGCAGATGGTAGCCCAGATCCCCCGGGCGAGGCAGCCTCAACGAACTCTCTTCGGGGGCCGACCTCGGTCGACCCCCGGCGTCGTATAGTGGCTCCCCTACCAGCGGGTGTCCGGCGGCGGCCAGGTGGATGCGGATCTGGTGTGGTCTGCCCGTGGGGATCTCGACCTCCACAAGGCTTCTGTCTGCGTCCGGTCGGCGCCCCAGTACTCGCACGATCGAACGGGACGGCTTGCCCGTCCGTTCGGCGGCGTACACGTACCCCATTCCAGGATAGTCGACGCGGCCGATGGGCTCGTCGACCTCGAATGAGTCCTCCAGATCACAACCCTGGACGAGGGCTCGGTAGACCTTGCGCAGGCCGCCGTCGCGGAAAGAGATCGCCAGTCCCTGACGCAGAGGAGCCGACCGGGCGAAGAGCACGAGGCCGGATGTCCCCCGTCCCAGGCGATGCGCCGGTGCCGGACCGTCACCGAACTTCCCGCGCACCGCATGGAGCAGTGTATTCTCCAGAAACTCAGCGGCCGGAAGAACCTGCAACCCTGACGGTTTGGCGACGACGAGCAGATCACCATCGTCGTACAACACGGCGAACCATCGAGGAGCTGCTGGCTCCGTCCAGGGGGGGCGTCTATATGTCAGCCTGTCTCCGGCGAGTAACACGGTAGACGGCTCGATTCTCTCGTCACCGCGGCGAATCTGGCCAGCCAGCAGCCGACGATGCCACTGCTCGGACGTCGAATGCTGATAGTGACCCGCGTAAAACTCGTGGGCCGTGCGGCCAGCCACACCACCTGCGACGATATCGCGGTACTCCCAGCCACTGTTGAGGCGCTGGCGCCAGCCGGTTGACGATGGAATGTTCAAGAGTTAGTTTTTATTCGTCAATGAGTGATATTTATTACTTCTGGTCCATTGCCATCTATTCTTCCGCCCGGTGAGAACTGCCGTGAGCCCGCTTCCTTCGATTTTCATCGACGGCCAGGAAGGCACCACTGGCCTCCGGATCCGCGACCTGCTCGCCACCCGGACGGATGTGAACGTACAACTTATTCCGGAAGACAGGCGCAAGGATACCGAGACTCGTCGACAGCTGCTCAACGACGTTGATCTGGCCATCCTCTGCCTGCCGGACGACGCTGCCGCCGAAGCCCTGGCCCTCATCGAGCCCGGCAGTGGTACGCGCGTCATCGACACCAGCACAACGCGTCGCGTGCACGACGATTGGGTCTACGGCATCCCCGAGTTGTCGGCTGCGCAGCGTCAGGCCATTCGAACGTCGGATCGGGTCGCCAACTGCGGCTGCTACCCGGTGGGTTTCACCCTTGCCGTGCGGCCCCTCATCGAAGCGGGACTGCTGCGGGCGGATGCGGCGCTGACCGTCAACGCCGTATCCGGATACTCGGGCGGAGGCCGCAAGATGATCGAGGCCTATCAGGCGACAGCATCCGGTGAGCAGGCGGATGCCGGGCACCCTTTCTGCCTCTATGGCCTGGATGGAAACCACAAACATCTGGCGGAGATGCAGAGGTTCAGCGGTCTGCATCACGCTCCCCTGTTTGTACCCTCCGTCAGTCACTCCTATTGCGGCATGCTGACCAGCACACCGGTTGCCGCTGCCGGGTGGACTGCGTCCGGAACGACGCCGCAGCACGTGTTCGATGTCTGGCAATCCCGCTATGCTGATGAGCCATTCGTACAGCCGGTGTCCCCCGCGGAAGCGGGAGATCAACTGCGCGACGGACTGTTTCTGGATCTCGACGGCGCCAGTCTGACGAATCGACTCGACCTGTTCGTCTTCGGCGACCCGCAGATCGGCCTCGTGCTGGTGGGGCGTGAGGACAACCTCGGCAAGGGCGCTTCCGGCAACGCCGTGCAGTGCCTCAACCTCATGCTGGGCTTCGACGAGACCACTGGCCTGACGGCCTGACCACCGCGTGCCTCTCGAATTCACCGACAGTCACTGCCATCTGGATCAGCTGGACGACAGCTCGATCGACACGGCAGCCGGCGTCGGCGTTACGACGATCGTCGCTGTGGCTCAGGAGGCCGACTCGATGCGGGCCGTCCTCGACCTTGGTCGACGGTTCCCCGGACGGGTTCTGCCGGGCCTCGGCATCCATCCCTGCACCGTGACAGATCGGGGTGCCGACGCTCTGGCCCCGGACCTGGCCCTGCTGCGGGAACGGGCCGCGGAGGCCGCCGTCATCGGCGAGACCGGCCTCGATCACAAGTGGGCGACGACGGCGCCGCAGCAGGCCGAGCAGGAACACCTTCTCGACGTCCACTTCGAGATCGCCGAGAGCCATGGCAAACCCGTCAATCTGCACTCCCGTCGCTGCCTGCGGCAGACTCTGGAGCGTGCCGTCGACTTCCACCGCCGCACCGGTCTGGCTGCCCAGATGCACTGGTTCACTGAGTCCAGAAAGCTGATCAGGATCAGTAACGACGAGGGGATCTACGTATCGGCCGGACCCACAGTACTTATGAATGAGCAGGCCGCCGCGGCCGCCTGTGAAGTCGCCGACGATCTGTTGCTGTTGGAGAGTGATGCCCCCGTGCCCGTAGGCGGCGTTCCGGGGCATCCGCGGCGGGTGAGGGACGTGGCCGAGAAACTTGCCGCCCTCCGGGGCGTCGCACTGGAGACCCTGGCCGAACAGCTGGCTGACAACCTGCGGCATTATCTAGAAGGCAGCGTGGGAAATTGACGCAATCGCGGTCTCGGGTTACCCTTGATGGTTTGTGTGCCACATCGTATAACCCCTTGCGCGGCAAGCGGGTTCGTCCCTGGTCGTAGCCTTTCGGGTAACGTCCTGACCATCGCTCCACGCGGAGTTCCAGCCTCGTGAAACGCATCTGCGTCATGGGTTCCGGCTATGTCGGTCTGGTGTCCGGCGCCTGCCTGGCCGACTTCGGCAACGCCGTGGTCTGCGTCGATATCGACGAGCCGCGCATCGACCGGTTGCGTGGCGGTGAAGTGCCCATCTACGAACCCGGACTCGAAGAGTTGATGGGACGCAACCGCGACCGTGGCCGGCTCTCGTTCTCCACCGATGTGGCTTTCGCCATCAAGTCCAGTGACATCGTCTTCATCTGTGTCGGCACACCGTCGCAGCCCTCCGGCGAAGTCGACATGTCCTATGTGCACGCCGCGGCGCGGTCCATTGGCCAGTACATGGAGGACTACAAGATCGTCGTCAACAAGTCGACAGTCCCCGTAGGCACCGGCGACGAGGTGGGCGCCATCATCGCCGAGGTCCGCCCCGATGCGGATGTCGACGTCGTCTCCAACCCCGAGTTCCTGCGCGAGGGGTCAGCCATCGACGACTTCATGCATCCGGACCGCGTCGTCATCGGCGCTTCCAGCCGGCGCGCCCTGGAGGCGGTCATCGATGTGTATCGACCATTATACCAGCGCGACGTGCCCATGGTCCTCACCGATGTGCAGAGCGCCGAGATGATCAAGTACGCCTCCAACGCCATGCTGGCGGCGAAGATCTCTTTCATCAACGAGATCGCCAACATCTGCGAGGCCTTCGACGCCGACGTCACCGCCGTGGCCCGTGGCATGGGCCTCGATGAACGCATCGGCCCGCGCAACCTGTACGCCGGCGCCGGGTACGGGGGCAGCTGCTTTCCCAAAGATGTGCAGGGCCTGGCCGCCACGGCGCGCAAGGCGGGCGTCGAGGCGCCTCTGGTGCAGAGCATCGATCCCAGCAACGTGCAGCAGCGCCGGCACATGATCGGCAAACTGCGCGACCTGATCGGCAGCTTTGAGGACCAGAGTGTCTGTCTGCTGGGCCTCTCGTTCAAACCGGACACCGATGACCTGCGCGAATCACCGGCCATGGAGATGGTCGATGTCCTGCTGCAGGAGGGTGCTTCGGTACGGGCCTACGACCCGGTGGCCATGGACCATGCCAGGGAGCTGTTTCCCAGCCTGGTCTGCTTTGACGATCCCTACTCCGCTGCTGCCGGCGCCGATGTCCTGGTGTTGATGACGGAGTGGAACGAGTTCCGCAACATGGACCTGCCCCGCATCCAGTCCGCCCTGGGCTCACCCCGCCTGCTCGACTGCCGCAACGTCTACGATCCACGCGAGATGGCCGAACTCGGCTTCGACTACGTCAGCGTGGGCCGACCGCGTCGCACCCCGGGGGACACGGTGGAGACCGCCGCCGACTGGATCCTGCCGGGGCGCTTATCACCGATGGCGTAGGAGACAAATTGACGAAAACCTTGCTGATCACCGGCGGGTGCGGCTTTATCGGCGCCAACTTCGTGCGCCACATCCTCAACCGCTACCCGGACTATCGGGTGATCAACCTCGACAAACTGACTTACGCCGGGAATCCGGAGAACCTGGCCGACCTCGCCGACGATGAGCGGTACCGGTTCGTACAGGGAGATATCACCGACGCTGCCGTGGTCGATCCGCTGGTGGCCGAGGCCGATTGCGTCGTCAACTTCGCCGCCGAAAGCCACGTGGACCGCAGCATCCTCGGCGGTGCTGATTTCCTGCACACCAACGTCCACGGCACCTACGTACTGCTCGATGCGGCCCGCCACCACGGCGTGGAGCGCTTTCATCAGATCAGCACCGACGAGGTCTACGGCAGCATCGCCGAGGGCGAATGGGACGAGGACTATCCCCTTGAGCCACGCAACCCGTACTCGGCGACCAAGGCCAGTGCCGAACTGCTCGTCCGCGCCTTCCACGTGAGCCACGGCGTACCCACCGTGGTCACGCGGGCCTCAAACAACATCGGTCCCTATCAGTATCCGGAGAAACGTGTACCGCTCTACATCACCAACGCCATCGACGACAAACCCCTGCCCGTCTACGGCAATGGCATGCAGGTGCGCGATCATTTGTACGTTGACGACCATTGCACCGCCATCGACCTGGTCCTGCACAAGGGCGTGATCGGCGAGGCCTACAACGTGGGCGGCGAGAACGACGCCACGGGGGTCGAGGTGGCCCAAACCATCCTCCGTCGTCTCGACAAGCCGGAATCGTTGATTCAGTTCGTCGAGGACCGGGCCGGCCACGATCTGCGGTATGCCCTCAGTTCGAGCAAGATCAAGGCCCTCGGCTGGACCCCCACGGTGGATGTCGAACAGACCATGAACCGAACAATCGACTGGTACGTGGATCATCAGGACTGGTGGCGGGACATCCGCGACCGGGACGACTACAAGGCGTACTACCAGCGCCAGTATGGAGATCGACTGAAGTGAGATACAGAAACTGCTTAATCGCCTGCCTGGCCGCCCTGGGGTCGTGGGCGGCGGCGTCAGGCGCACAGGATCTCGAGGAGCTCGTGGATGAGACCGAGCGCCAGGAAGAGGAGATGCGGCGAATCCCGGGCACCGAGACGCCGGGCCTGCTGACCGATGGCGGCGACGGTCGCGTACTGCTGCCCGAGGGCGACGAAGTGCAGCGGCTGCGCATCGCCCAGGATCGGCAGATCGATCCGGAAACGTACATCGTCGGACCCGGAGACGTGATCCAGCTCTACATCTGGGGAGAGTTCGACCAGGACATCCGCTTCGAGGTGAACCCCGAGGGGCTCGCCCTGGTGCCGACCATCGGCGCCTTCCAGGTCTCCGGACGCTCGCTGGCCGACGTCAAGGCAGAGATCATCTCCGCCGCGTCGAGCGAGAAGTACCCCGGCGTCGAGATCACCCTGTCGTTGCAGAGCATGCGCTTTTTCACCGCCTACATCACTGGCGCCGTGCTCCGGGGCGAGGGCGCCTACGTCGTCACGCCGGTGACACGGGTGTCCGACCTGCTTGAGCTTGCCGGCGGGTTCCTCGACGACTTTCAAGGTACCGAAAAAGACGAAACCGGCGGCGGCCAGCGTGTCACCCGCCTCTTCGACCTGACCAATCAGCCCACGGCGCGTCGCTCCGTTCGTGTCGCTCACGCCGACGGCACAGCGGACGAGATCGACCTGGACATGTTCATCGCCACCGGCGATATCAGTCACAACCCCTACATACGCATGGGTGACATCGTCCACGTCGAATTCAGCCGCCACCGGGTCTTCGCCTACGGTGCGGTCAACGAGGAGGGCGACAAGGAGTATCGCGAGGGCGACACCGTCGCAGATCTGATGCGCCTGGCCCGAGGGGTCGCCGGCAGCGCCCCTCTGGCACGGGTGGAGATTTGGCGCTTCGTGGCGGACACCGACTCCACCATCGTCCTGCCGTTGATCGAGCAGGAGACCGGCGACATCAAGACAACCATTGAAGACATTGCCGACGTGCCCCTGCAGCCCGAGGACATGCTCTTCGTGCGCACACGGTCCGACTGGCGAATGACGCCGACGGCTTTCGCTCACGGGCAGATGGTCTATACGGGGCGCTATCGCATCACCCGGGGCGTGACAACCCTCACCGAATTCGTCATCCGGGCAGGAGGGTTCACCGAAAACGCGAACCTCGCCGAGGCCCGTGTCATCCGCGCCAAGCATCGTGCGATCCCGGATCCAGAGCTCAGCCGTTTGCGAGGCACCGTCGCCGTCGGCGGGCTGGCGGACCTGACGCCGGAGGAGCGCGCCTACCTCAAGTCGAAACAGCGCGAAACGCGAGGACGCCTGTCCCTCGATTTCGAGCGCCTGTTTCTCGAGGGAGACGAAACGCAGGACATCTTCCTCGAGGGTGGCGACGTCATTTTCGTTCCGGAGAAACGGCTCACGGTCAGCATGAGCGGCCAGCTGCAGAAACCGGGGCTGGTGACCTTCGAGGCAGGCCGTCGCGCCGGCTACTACCTGGCGCAGGCCGGCGGCTACGGCTTCGACGCCGATAAGTCCGGCGCCCGCCTGATCCGGGCCCGCACGAGTCAGCGCAAGAAGTTCGACCGCAACCTGATCGTCGAAGCGGGCGACGAGATCTGGGTTCCGGAAAAGGAATACCGCGACTGGTGGGCCTTCGTACAGGGTACGATCCGATCCACCGCCGAGGCTCTCACCCTCATTCTCCTGGTCCGCGCGATCTAATCCAATGAATCGAACCGACACCGACCGTACAACTATCGACGTCCTCGACCTGCTCGCCGCGCTGATCGCGGGGCGACGCTTCATCATCAGCGGTACGATCGCCGTCTGTATCGCCGCCGCCGGCCTGAGCTTCACCCTGGAGGAGGAGTACGAGGCGGTGGTTCAGCTGTTGCCGCCGAAGGAGCAGAAGCAGGGCTTCGGTTTCGCCGATCTGCTCTCCGACCTGCCGATCCCCTCTCTCCGCCTGGGTGAGAAAGGCACGCCCGCCGACATCTTCGTCGCCATCCTCAAGAGCCCGACCTTGCGCCGGCAGATGGTGGAGCACTTCGACCTGCTGACCCGGTACGAGACGGACAGCATGGAGGATGCCATCGATGCGCTGGAGAAGAACACCGAGATCGGCAAGAGCGAACAGGGCACGATCATGATCTCCGTGCTGGCTCGCGATCCGGAGTTGGCAGCGAACATGGCCAACCAGTATGTGCTCTACCTCGACACGACCAATATCAAGCTGTCACAGGAGACTGCCACGGCACGCTTCGGCTTCATCTCTCTGCTCGAGTCGCAGGAGGAACTGAAGCTGGACAGTGAACTGGAACGGCTGCAGGCCTTCCAGGAGGAGCACAACGCCATCTCGCTGGAGGATCAGGCCCGCGCTACCATCCGGGCCGCTTCCGAGATGCAGAGCGCCGCCATGGAGCTGGTCATCAAGCGGCGCAGTCTGTTGCTGTCCGGGTTCTCGAAAAGCCACCCTGAGGTCAAGCGCCTCGAGAAGGAATCGGATATGCGTCAGGAGGCCCTCGCCTTCCTGCGCGACGGGCCCGAAGCCGAGCTCGGGTCGCGTGGCGGGGCGGGATTGCTCGAAGGACTGTTCCTCGAGGAGAACCTGTTTCTGCCCCTGCGCCAGATCCCCGAGGTAGCCCACAACTACCAGAACATCGAGAAGGACGTGCTCGTACAGGCGGCGTTGATGAAGCTGCTCCTCGAGCAGAAGGCGGAAGCCTTGATCGAGAAGGACAACAACACGTCCACGATTCAGGTCCTCGACGCCGCCGAGCCGCCGGAGAAGCCGTCCCGCCCGCGGCGACTGCTGATGGTCTTCATCGCCGGCGTGCTGAGCCTCTTCAGTTGCACCGTCTATGTGCTGGGCTCGGTCTACTTCCACGCCCTGCGTGAACGCTGGCGCAACGAGTTCAGCGGCCGCACCTGAGGGGGAAGGGAGAATGGCCGAACTGACCATCCGCGTCCTGCGCGACACCACCAACGAACTACCCGCATATGAGACAGCGGACAGTGCCGGACTCGATCTGCGCGCCCACCTCGACGAGCCGGTGACCCTGGCTCCCGGTGCCCGGGCCCTGGTGCCGAGCGGTCTGCGCCTCGAAATCCCCCGCGGCTACGAGGCCCAGGTGCGCCCGCGCAGCGGCCTGGCTCTCAAGCGGGGTCTCACCGTACTGAATGCACCGGGCACGATCGACGCTGACTATCGCGGCGATGTCGGGGTGATTCTCATCAACCTGTCGAATGAGGACCAGCGTATCGAACACGGTGACCGGGTGGCACAGCTGGTGTTCGCGCCCGTCACCCGGGCACACTGGGAAGAGACAGACGAGCTGGGTGGTTCCGACCGCGGCGCCGGCGGCTTCGGTTCCACGGGGAAACGCTGACAACAGCGATGATGCCGTGGCCCCGCCTGCCGGGCGTTCTCGCGGTGCTGTGGCTGAGCCTGGCAGCCACGTCTGAAGCGGCCGACATCTCGGGCTACATCCGTGATGCCAGCAACGGTGAGAGCCTGCCCTTCGTCAACGTCTACCTCAAGAAGGAGAGCCGGGGCAGCATCACCAATGAAGCCGGCTATTATGTGATCCGTGACGTACCCGCCGGCACTCACGATCTGAACGTCTCCTTCATCGGCTACACCCCCTTCTCTCTTGTCGTCGAAACCGGCGATGACGACCTCGTCGTCGACGTGCGGTTGTCGTGGCAGGCCATCGAACTGCAGGCCACTGTCGTCGAAGCCGAGGCCATGGACGTCGTCGACTTCGACCCCAGCCCGAGTCGTATCGCCCTGCGTCCGGCAGAGCTGAAAGCGGCCCCCGCCGCCATCGAAGCGGATCCCATCCGCACCATCCAGACGTTGCCCGGTGTGGCCGCCCTCTCCGATTTTTCCGTCGGACTCTACGTGCGTGGCGGCACACCCGATCAGAACCTGGTGCTGCTGGACGGTTCGGACGTGTACAACGCCTCGCACCTGTTCGGCCTGTTCAGCACTTTTCCGGCGGACGCAACGAAAAGCACGGAGCTGCTCAAGGGTGGGTATCCGGCCAGACACGGCGGCCGCCTATCCTCGGTGCTCAACGTCATCACCGACGAGGGCAACAAGGAGCGCGTCGAGGGAACCGGCGGCCTCAGCCTTCTCGCCTCCCGCCTGACGGTGCAGGGGCCGGTGGGGCGCGGTTCGTGGCTCGTTTCGGGCCGGCGCACCCATCTGGACCCTCTCATCAACGCTGCCAGCGGTTCCAACGACCTGGGCTACTACTTCTACGACCTGCAGGGAAAGACACACCAGGTGCTGTCCCACGACGACCAATTGACCCTGGCGGCTTACACGGGTCTGGACGCGCTGAACATGGGCATCGACGAGATCGACTTCGAGCTGCAGTGGGGCAACCGCACCGTCAGCTCCAAGTGGACCCACGTGTTCGACAGCAATCTCTTCGGCAACTTTCTGTTCACCGGCAGCCGCTTCAAGGCACAGACGCTGTTCAAGGCCGAGGATACGACTCTGGAGGAGACCAACCGGCTCACCGACCTGTCGTTGAAGGGCGATCTCAACTGGCTGCCTACCCAGGACCACAGCCTGGAGCTGGGGTATCTCGTGAAGCGCATGTCGATGGAGTACGACTTCGGTGAGAAGCAGCAGAACTGGGTCAACATCGACGTCGAGGGTTTCCACAGTGCTCTTTATGCGCAGGACAACTGGTCGCTGTCACAGCGCTTGCGAGTGCAGCCGGGGCTGCGCTTCAACCACTTCTCCAACGGTGACCACACCGGCGTGTCGCCTCGCCTGGCCGCTCGATATCAGCTGGGCCTCGACACCTACCTGAAGGCCGCCACTGGCGTCTACCACCAGTACATCTTCCGCCTGGCCCGCGAGTTCCAGGGCATTTCGCTGCTGTCGAATGTGTGGGCCCTGGCCGACTCGACGGCCCAGCCAAGCCGGTCCATCCACTACGTGGCCGGCTTTGAGACCAAGCTGCGGAAAGTCGATCTCGACATCGAAGCCTACTTCAAGCAGTACGACGGGCTGTACGAGCTGAACTATGACGAGCAGGAATCCGTCGAGATTGGCGACATCCTCCGACGAGGTGACGGCCGGGCCTACGGCTTCGACGTCCTGCTGCGCAAGCGGGCCGGCCGTCACACGGGCTGGATCTCTTTGAACACGGGCATCACGGAACGCACCATCGACGGGCTCAACCTCGACGCGGAGGATCGACCGCAGTCCTTCCGCTCGAAATTCGACCGGCGCCTGACCCTGCACGTCATCCATTCCTGGCGCCTCGGCGAGCGCTGGATGATCAACTCCCGCTTCACCCGGGCCAGCGGTCAGCCCTACACACAGGTCTTCGGCTCCGGCGAGATCGAACTGCCCTCGGGTCAGAGCTGGGGCTTCCAGGAGAAGGGTGAGCTCAACGGTGTCCGCCTCCCCTACTACCAGCGACTCGACGCGTCCCTTGCGCGCACCTTCGTCTTCGGCAACTGGGAAATGAAGGCCTACCTGCAGATCGTCAACCTCAGAAACCGTAAGAACGTGTTCAACTACTACTGGACCGATGGCAAGCCACAGAAGCGGAAACCCGGCAAACGCAAGGAGCTGTCCATGCTGCCCGTCCTGCCCAGCTTCGGCTTCGACTTCTCCTTCTGATGGTGGCCGCCTTGGTGACAACACCGACCTCCCGTTGCACAACCCTCCTGCCGGTCCTCCTTCTGGCCGGCGCTCTGCTCGGTGCCTGCAGCAATCCCAGCGAGGTCGACGATCGGCCGCAGACGCTCTACGTGGAGGCCTTCCTGTCTCCCGGTGTCGATCCTGAGGTCCGCCTGCAGGAGACGATCCCGCCGGAACGGTTCTATGAGGGACTCGCCGCCCCGGTATCTGACGCCGACGTCATCCTCCGCGCCGACGATCTCTCCGTCAGCCTGTCGGAGCAGCTCGGGGCGGCCGGCACCTACGGTGTTTCCCACGACATGATGCCCATCGAGGTCGGCCGGACCTATCACCTGACTGCCACCCACGGCGAACGCCAGCTCAAGGCCCACACGACGGTGCCGACACTGGCGCCGGTGACCCGTGTCGACGGCGACACCCTTTCCTTTCGCCAGATCTTCTCCGATGCTTTCGGCAACCTGCTGCACCCGGGGCAGTTCTTCTGGGATCGCAGCCCCACTGCCGCCGGCTACGTCATCATCGTCGAGGCCGAGTGGGTCTCGGCTCTCGGCGCCGAAGCCGAGCCCCTGACAGCCGACCTCGACTCGGTCATCGCCCGTCGGCAGCGCCTCGAGGGTCTGGTCAACGAAGATTCGCTCATCGTCCTCGACCGCAGCATCGAAGAGCTGGAATCGTTCTTCCGACGGAACATCTCCCTCGAGGGACCGGACGGACAGACGGCACAGTGGCTGCGCGACGACGACCAGGAGGACTGGGACGAGATCACAGAAGAAGCCGACAGCCGTGGCGAGTTCTGGCGCGACCGGCGGGACGAGGTCTACTGGGGCCGCGTCGTCGACTACTGGATCCCCGCCGACACCCTGCGCTCCGATTTCTGGTGGTTCGGCGTACGTTTCACCGGCGACTACCGCATCACCCTGCAGGCAGCCGACTCCAACTACTTCGACTACTACACCACCGCCTTCAACGGCCAGTCCGGCGCCGATGGGGACGCCGGGCCGATCTTCCATACCGAAGGCGGCTTCGGTGTCTTCGGCAGCTACAGCGCCGACAGCTTCACCATCTTCGCCCGACGCGAGGATTGAGACCGCACACCACGGACGGGAAGCCATGGCTTCGATTCTTGTTGTGGATGACTCGGAAATGGTGCAGCGCGCCGTCTCCGCCGTGCTCTCGCGCAAGGGGCACGAGGTGGTCATCGCAGGCAAGGCCGTGGATGGTGTACAGCGCGTGAAAGAGCGTGCTTTCGATCTCATTCTGATGGACCTGAACCTGCCCGACAGCCGCGGCGAGCGGGCCATCCGCGCCCTGCGCCTCGTGATGAAGGTGGCCGCACCGATCCTCGTCATCTCGACAGAGATCAAGGTCGACACCGTGCTGGAGTTACGCTCCCTAGGTGTCGTCGGCTTCGTCGACAAGACGGAGGGGTTCGGTGATCGCCTCGTCGAAGAAGTCGACAAGGCATTGGCAGGAGGCGACCCCCGATGAGCTGCACGTTGCGGGTGATGACGTGTAACGTGCGTACGTCCCTCGCCGATGACGGACCGGATCACTGGTCGCTGCGCCGGCACTTCTGCATCGACGCAATCCGCGCCCAGTCAGCCGACCTGCTGGGGTTCCAAGAGCTGCAGCGAGATCAGTTCGACGACCTCGACAGCGGCTTCTCGGACTTCACCGCCTGGGGTCTGGTTGATGAACCCCATACGGACAGTCCGGTGAACGCCATCCTGTTCAAGATGGAGCGCTTCGACCTGGTGTCCCAGGGTGGCTTCTGGCTGTCGGAGACACCCCACGTGACCGGTTCCCGATCGTGGGACAGCGCCTGCGTGCGTCTGGCCAACTGGGTGAGACTGAAGGATCGTGAGACCGGCGTCGACTTCCGCTTCATCAACACCCATCTCGATCATGTCAGTCAGACCGCCCGAGAGCAGCAGGCCCGCCTCATCGTCGAGGATGCGGCGGCGTATCCTGAACGGTACCCGCAGCTGCTGACGGGTGACATGAACTGCGACAGCTCGAACGCAGCGATCGAGTGCTTCCGTCAGGAGGGTTGGTCGGACACCTACGGCGCTCTCCATGGGAACGGCAACCCCGACACGTTCCATGGGTTCCACGGCGCCGATTACGACGGGGCGAGTGGCAAGATCGACTGGATCTTCGCTCGCGGCCGTGTCGCTCCCATTGCGTCACACATCATCCGTGAGCAGCGCGACGGCCGCTACATGAGCGACCACGACTTCGTGCGGGCAGATGTCGAGATCACGCCGAAGTCACTGGTCTCGACCTGATCTGGGGCCCGGACCGGCTCGCCCACTGAGTACCCTTCTGGCCCACTACCCATAGAATGTGCGCACCAGTTCGGCCTCCTTACCGGCGACGGATGCTGGTTCGAGTGCACCTTGGCCGAAGACGACGGGGAATGTCTGCCCCGTGTCCAGCGTTCGGGTTTCGGCGTCCATATAGGTCACGCTGAAGGCACGTCGTGGACTCGACGTGGGGTTGGTTCCTGAGCGATGTACGAGCAGATTGTGCAGCAGGATCACTTCCCCCGCCGCGACCTCCAGGTCGACCACGTCCGCCTCCTGGGTGAGGACAGTCCACTGCTCTTCGGAGAGGAAATGGCGTTCGTTGATGACGCCGTCCCGGTGACTGCCTGGCACCACCTGCACGGCACCGTTCTCACGGGTGGCCGCATCGAGTGCGGTCCACACCGCCACGACCGGGTTGCTGTCGATCCCCCAACCGGACCCCACGTCCTGGTGCCAGGGCAGTTCCTGAGTCCAGTGGGCGGGCTTGTTCATGAACATGGAACGAAAGACCGAGACTCGGTCGCCGACGTAACGCCTGCAGATCGATTCGAACAGTGGCTGCTGCAGGTACTTCAGGAAGTGCGGATCCTGCTCCAGGTCGTCTATGCGTCGGTAGGAGAGAGAGGAGACCTCGTTGCCCATCGTCCGGCGCAGCTGTCCGGTGGTCTCGTCAAAGAGTTGCAGGCGCATGTGCTCATAGCGGACCCGCCCGAGCATGATGCCGTCGATGCGCAGCTGCAGGGCTCGCAGATCCTCATCCGACGCCACCTGTCCCAGACGGACGTACCCCTGATCCTGGAACAGCTCGTGATCGGCCTCGCCGAAGTGGGTCTTCGTCATCAGCTTACCATCACGCGCCGAAGCGCCTCGCTCTCCTGTTGTAGGTCCGTTTGCAGACGAGCGGTCAACCGGTACGTCTGGTGCGACACCGGCAGCAGATCCTCGACCTCCTGCCGAAAAACGGTACACACTTCTGCCATGGAGAAAGTCTCAGAATAGACAGTAGTATGAAGCGGCGCGGGACGGCGTCGCAGGACGCCGCTATGGATCAGACGCCGCCAGCCATGGCGGGCAGGAAATTCACCTCACTGGTCGGCCCGACCTTGCGCCGCATACCCTCGGTTGAGATCTCACTGTCGACGGAAACGGCGATATCGGAGCGGATGCGATCCTCATCGGGATCGATGAGGCGCTCGCGGAAACCTGGGTACTGCGCCTCCAGGGCATCGATGATCTGCCGCACGGTCTCACCCGGCACGTCCACCTGCGCGGCGCCACCCGTCAGCTTGTCACGCCACGGGGTCGGTACCCAGACGGAGGCCACGTCAGCCGGCGGCGAGGGCCGCCGCGATACGATCGGGACGCATCGGCAGTTCGGTGAGATCGACGTCGACTGCCTGCTTGATCGCCGCACTCAGAGCTGCCGGGGGCGGCGCGATGGACGCCTCGCCGACACCGCGCACGCCGTAGGGGTGGCCTGGGTTGGGCACCTCCACGATGACCGTCTCGATCATCGGCAGATCCAGGGCCGTGGGGATGCGGTAATCGAGGAAGGTGGAGTTGGTCATACGTCCTTCCTCGTTATAGCTGTATTCCTCGTTCAATCCCCAGCCGATCCCCTGGACGCTGCCACCCTGAATCTGGCCTTCGACGAAGTCCGGGTGGATCGCCTTGCCGGCATCCTGCACCGCGGTGAAGCGCAGAACACCGACCTTCCCGGTTTCAGGGTCAACCTCGACATCGGCGATGTTGACCGCGAAGGATCCGCCGACGCCGGCTGCAGGATCCACCGAACCGTGACCGACCACGGGACCACCGGTGGTGTCGATACGGCCCGCCAGTTCCTTGAAGCCCACCGACTTGCTGCCGTCCTTCATGCGGAAGCTGCCGTCGTGATACTCTACCTCGGAGGCATCGACTTCCCAGACGAGAGCAGCGCGCTCGACCATCTTGGCCTTGATGTCCTGCGCTGCCTCGTAAGCCGCCCATCCCGAGGCATAGGTGACGCGACTGCCACCCGTGAGATCGGAGAAGCCAACGGTGCTGGTATCACCCACGCTGGGGTTGATATCGGCCACGTCCAGACCCAGAGTCTCGGCAAACTGCATGGCGATCGTCGTGCGCGTACCGCTCAAATCGATACAACCCTTCACCAGCTGTACGGTACCATCGGTATTGACACTCGCGGTCACGACCGACTTGAGGCCCACATTGAACCAGTAGCCGATGGCGACTCCCCGTCCCTGATTCGGGCCCTTGACCGCCGACTTGTAGTGTTCGGAGTCCCGCACCACCTCCAGACATTCCTTTGCTCCGACCCGGGGGTAGACGAAACCATCGGATCGACGGGTCCCTTCCTTGGCGATGTTGTCGAGGCGGAACTGCACCGGGTCCTTGCCCAGTTTCGCTGCCAGATCGTCGATCACCTTTTCCACGGCGAAGGCGACCTGAGTAGAGCCCGGGGCACGATAGGCGAAAGACCGGGGCTTGTTGACCACGACATCGAGGCTGTCGACGACGGCATTCGGAAAATCGTAGCAGGCGAATACACACATGGCCGCAGCCCCCACCAGCGAGCCCGGATAGCCACCGGCCTCGAAGGCGATCCACGCCTCGCCGGCGGTGATCTTGCCGGATGCATCGGCGCCAATACGAATACGGATACAGGATCCGGACGTGGGACCAGTACCCTCGAAGACATCGGCGCGGGTCATGATGATCTTGACCGCCTGACCGCTCTTCTTCGACAGGAGGGCCGCCGTGGGATCGACGTAGATTGGAATCTTGCCACCGAAGCCACCGCCGATCTCCTGGGGCACGACGCGGACCTGACCGACGGACAGACCGAGGACGGCAGCGATGTTCTTCTGTGCCGTAAAGGCGCCCTGGGTACTCGTCCACACCGTCAGCGTGTCATCGACACCCCACTGCGCTGTGGCATTGTGCGGCTCGATATAACCCTGATGGACGGTGGCGGTGCGCACCTCGGTCTCGCAGATGGTGGAGGCCTGCGCAAAACCGGCCTTCACATCGCCCAGTTCCTGGCGCACCTGCGAGGCGACGTTACTCTGTTTGCCGGTGTCCTGGCCGAAGACCTTCGTTGTCAGTCCGTCGTGCAGCTGCGGCGCATCGTCTTTCATCGCTTCGAGGATGTCGACCACCGCCGGCAACTCTTCATAATCGACTGCGATCAGTGACAGTGCCTCAACGGCCGTCTGCTGATTCACCGCAGCGACAGCGGCCACGGCCTGTCCGCGGTACATCACCTTGTCTGTAGCCAGTATGTTATCGCGCAGGTATTTGACGCACACCGGTCCCTCGCCCAGATCAACCGTTTCGTCGGCGGAAGCCGGTGTCGGCAGGTCAGCGCCTGTGACGACAGCAGCAACGCCGGCCAGGGCCGCGGCCTTGCTGGTATCGATGGAGCGGATGCGGGCGTGCGCATGGGGACTGCGCAGGATCTGCCCATAGAGCATCCCGGGCAGGCGGACATCGCCGCCGAAGACAGCACGCCCCGTGACCTTGTCGGGGGCGTCGTGGCGCTTGGGTCTGGTGCCGATGACCTTGTACTTACGGTCACCGAAATCACGAATGTCGCCGTGGCCGGATGCGGGCATGGCTACTGACCTCCCATGTGCTTGTTATGAAAAGGGCGCCGTACCCCGACTGGGGTCCGGCGCCGAGTTCACGGATTCCTGGAGACTAGTGCTCTGCTGAGGAGTAGACCTTGTGCAATGAGGGCACCGAGGAACCCGGGTCGCAAGGCGCGCGATCGAGTCGGGTCAGTGGACCCGTCGAGTGAGCGCAACGCCGCGAGCCGGGATTCATCGGTGGCCGAATACAAGGTTCGCTCCTTGACAGAGCACTTTGGTTCAATTCCCGTGGCCGGCAGCGTCGAGCACGGCACGTACGATCTTGTCGTATCCCGTGCAGCGGCAAAGGTTGCCAGCCAGCCAGTGACGGATCTGATGTTCGGTGGGGTTCGGGTTGGCGTCGAGCAGAGCCTTGCTGGCCACCAGAAAGCCCGGCGTGCAGATGCCGCACTGCAACGCGGCGTGTTCGAGGAACTTCTGCTGCAGGGGATGCAGTCCCCCCGGGCCGGCAACACCTTCGACGGTGAGGATATCCTTGCCCTCGGCTTCGGCTGCCAGCACCAGGCAGGAATCAACCAGGACACCGTCGAGAGTGATCGAGCAGGCGCCGCAGTTGCCGTCGTTGCAGCCCTCTTTCGTACCGGTGAAACCGAGTTCCTCGCGCAGCACTTCCAACAAGCTTTGCCGTGCTTCGCAGAGGAACTCCTGGGGCTCCCCGTTGATCGTGCAGGAAACGTGGATCTTGCTCATGTCGGAGTCTCGCGCTCTTCTCTTATGACAGGGTGTAGACGGGGGTGCCGTTTTCCTGGGTGGCGTTGGGCACGTGCTGCCCGCGGGCGCGCTTCACGGCGCCGATCAGGGCCCGCTTGGTCAGCACTCCCACCAGATGCGTGCGGTACTCGGCGGGACCGCGCATATCTGAAATCGGCCGCGCTTCCGACTTGGCCGCTTCGGCGGCAGTGAGGATGCTCTCCTCGCTGACCGGCTGGCCTTCGAGAGCGGCGCTGGCGTTTCTGGCGAAGATCGGCGTGGGTCCGACGGCACCAAGGGCAATCCGGACGCTCTTGAATGTCTGGCCTTTGCCGCGACCGCCAAGTTCGACGTAGGCGCCGACACCGACGACGGCAATGTCCATCTCATTGCGCGGCGTGAAGCGCAGGTAGTGGGCGCCGCAGTTCTTCTTGTTCTGCGGAACCTGGATGCAGACGAGCATCTCACCCGGTTTCAGCGCGTTGTTGCCTGGCGCCGTGCAGAACTCCTCCACCGGGATCTTGCGTTTGCCCTCGGGTCCCTGAACCTCGGCGGTGGCGCCATAAGCGATCATCGTCGGGATGGAATCGGCACTGGGCGCGGCGTTGCACAGGTTGCCGCCGAGCGTGGCTCTTCCCTGAATCTGAATGCCGCCGATGATCATGGCCGAGTCGGTGATTCCGGGGAACCGCTCCACCACTTCGGCATCGCGGTAGACGAGATGACATGGCACGGCAGCGCCGATGCGCAGCCCCTTGCGGGCGGTGAAACTCAGTTCGTTGACCTCGGGAATCGCCTTGATGTCAACGACGCGCTCAGGCTGGAAACGACGGCCGCGCATCTGCACGATCAGGTCGGTGCCTCCCGCCAGAACCCGCGCGCTCTCGCCCTTCTCCGCCAACAGTTTCACCGCTTCACGCAGCGTCTGTGGAGCGGTGTATTCAAAGTCCTTCAACGCCTCAACTCCCTGTCAGATTCTTCTCACGGGCCGGCTCTGTGCAGCCAGAGCTTGCGCTGGGCTGCACCAGTGATTGGGGCGAAAAGATACCCGGCCTGCCGGGGCTGTCAACCTGTGTATTGTCACCGATTGCTCAGCGGGGGTTGCGCCTCTCTCGGTCCAACATATGTTCATACAGACGTATGATTCATACGTTCGTTTCATCGCTGGAGATCCCCTGACCATGAGCACCACAGATACGCGAGATACGCGGGTCCGACTGCTGGACGCCGCCGAAGGCCTCTTTGCCGGCCATGGACTGGATGGCACGTCACTGCGCGCCATCACCTCCGCGGCCAATGTCAACCTGGCCTCCGTCAACTACCACTTCGGGTCCAAGGAGGGACTGATCGGTGCCGTCTTTCACAGGCGGATCGAGCCGCTCAATCATGAGCGCTTCCGGCTGCTGGACTTGGCCGAGCAGGCTGCCACGCCGGAGCCACCGGGTCTAGAGGACGTACTGCACGCCTTCCTCGCGCCTCCCCTGCGGTTGCGGGCATCGAGTGACCCGGGTGGAATGCACTTCGCCTGCCTCATGGGACGGGTATTCGCCGAACCCAATGAGGTGAAGATGCAGGCTCTGAGTCAGTTCCGACCGATGGCGGAGCGCTTTGCCGAGGTCCTGGGACGGATTCTGCCCGATCTGCCGCAGACGGAGCTTCTCTGGCGGATGCACTTCCTCATCGGCAGCCTCGCCCACACGATCGCCGCGGGCGATCTGATCTGCGTCCTGTCCTCCGGCACCTGTGATCCGGACGACGTCGACGGCCTCCTGCAGAGATTGACGACCTACGCTGCGGCTGGATTCCGCGCCCCGGTCGCGGATCCTGTGTCCCGGAAAGAGAGCAACCTGACCCCATGAATCCTGCAAGACTTCTGCCCGCAGTACTGATGCTCTGGTCCTGCGCTTCTTCAACCCCGGCGCCCAGGGCCGCGCCCGACCTGGTGCCGGAAAGCTGGACGACGAAGCGTGACACCACCCCCGTGCTTGACCGATGGTGGACGAGTTTCGAGGACACGCTGGCTGTGCATCTGGTACGGGAAGCGCTGACGAACAACCACTCGGTGCAGATTGCCGCGGCCAATGTCGCCGCCTCGCAGGCGCAGGCACGGATCGCCGGTGCCGCCCGCCTGCCACAAGCGTCGGCTGCGGGTTCCGGATCACGGAACAAGCGCAGCTTCATCGGCTTCCCGATTCCCGGGGCGGCCGGACAGACGCAGTCGACGACATCGACATCGTTTTCCGCCGATGTGGCCGTCAGTTGGGAGCTGGATCTGTGGGGTCGCCTGCGAGCCGGTCATGCGGCGACGATCGCCGATCTGCAGGCGGTGGAGGCCGACTGGCGTGCCGCCCGCCTGTCGTTGGTGGCCCAGACGCTGCGGGCCTACTTCGGCGTGGTCGAGGCGCAGCGGCAGGTCAACCTGGCGGAGGCCACGGTTCAGAGCTACGACCTGTCCAACCGGCAGGTGCAGTCGCGCTACGAGCGAGGTTTGCGGCCGACGTTGGACCTGCTCCTGTCACGCGCCAGTCTGTCGTCGGCTGAATCCGTCATGCACCAGCGGCGATTGCAGCTCGACGTCGCCGTACGTCAGCTCGAGGTCCTCGTCGGTCGCTACCCTGCAGGACGGTTGCGCACATCGACACGGCTACCGGGTGTGCCCTCCCCCATTCCCGCGGGTCTGCCGGCGGAGTTGATCGGCCGCCGTCCCGACCTGGCCGCCGCACAGCGGCGGCTCGCAGCCAGCGACGCCCGGGTAGCCGAAGCGAGGCGAAACCTGTACCCGCGCATCGGTCTCACCGCCTCCGGGGGCCGTTCCAGCGAGGAGCTGGGCGACCTGCTGGACGGTGACTTCGGTGTCTGGAACCTGGTAGGCAATCTGACCCAGCCCCTGTTCCAGGGCGGACGGTTGCGGGCCGGCATCGATCTGGCCGAAGCCCATGCTGAACGGGCTGTCGTCGGGTACGCCCAGGCGGCCCTGCGCGCTTTCGCCGAGGTCGAGAGCGGACTGGCGGCCGAAGGCTTGCTTGCCAACCAGGAGTCAGCTCTGACAGCGGCGTCACGGGAGTCGACGGATGCCCGAATCCTGGCCGAGCAGAGGTATGCCAAGGGGCTCACCGACCTGCTGACGCTGCTCACGTCACAGCGCGCCTCCTTCGATGCCGAGAGCCGACTGCTGGCGGTCCAGCGACAACGCCTCGAAACCCGCATCGATCTGCACCTTGCCCTCGGCGGCGGGTTCACGCTCGATGCCGGAACCATCTCCGCCACGGAAGAGACCCAATGAAGACGACCCTGCTGAAGTTTCTGCCTCTCGTCATTCTCGTCGTCGCCGCGGGTGTCTTCGCGGGCCTGGTGTCGACACGCCAAGCGCCGGAGCGGCGTACCGTCCCGGATCTCGGCCCTCTCGTCGAAACCCTGGAGGCGCCGGCGCAATCGCTGCAGATCATCGTCGAAGCCCAGGGCTCGGTCAGCCCCGCCGATGAGATCGATCTGGTGCCGCAGGTTCCCGGGGTCGTCGTCTGGAAGGCGCCAGACTTCGAGCCAGGGGGATTCTTCACCAGGGGCGATGTCCTGCTGCGGATCGATCCGCGGGACTATGACCTGGCCGTTACCCGTGCGGCAGCAGCCGTGGTGCGGGCCCGTTACCAACTGGAGCTGACCCGGGAAGAAGCCGTCGTCGCACGCCAGGAATGGGACATGGTCAAACAGCATCGGGACCTGGAGAGCGAGCCGACGGATCTGGTCCTTCGGTTGCCGCAGGTGCGGGCCGCCGAAGCGGATCTTCTGGCGGCTCAAGCCGGGCTGGATGATGCCAGGCTGCGGCTCGGGCGCACCGAGATCCTTGCCCCCTTCGATGGCCGCGTACGGCAGACAACCCTGGATGTCGGCCAGTACGTGGTGGCCAACCAGCCCGTATCGCGGATATACAGCATCGAACGGGCGGAGATCACCGTGGCTGTGCCGCATCAGGACATGGCCTGGCTGGTGATTCCGCAGTCGCTGCCGGAACCCCCGATGGCAAGCCTTGCCACGGCCGAACCCGCCACTGGCGTCCTGTCGTCGAACCGCAGTGAAGGGCCACAGGCAACGCGGGCCCTGGCGGCGGCGCCGCGGGCTCGCGTACAGGCTGAGTTTGCTGGCCGGCAGCACGCGTGGGACGGGTTCGTCACCAGAGCGGCCGCCGAGCTGGACGCCCGCTCCCGCATGCTGCGCCTCGTGGTCGAGGTCGATGCACCGTACTCGGCGGGACCCGAAAGTGACACGCCGCTGCTGGTGGGCATGTTCGTCGACGTGCAGATCCATGGCGAATCCGTCGATGGGGTGCGTGTGATCCCGCGTGTGGCGCTGCACGAAGATGACATCGTCTGGATTGCCGACGGGGGCGGCAACCTGCGGCTACGGCAGGCCGAGGTCGTCCACGTTCGCGACGAGGAGGTGTTGGTTCGGCTCGACCTAGCCGACGACGAACGCGTTGTCGTATCGCAATTGAGTGGTGTCACCGAAGGCATGCGGATCAGGGTGCTGGCCCGGGAGGCGCGGTCATGAAGTCACCGGTCAGCTGGATGTCGCGCAATCATGTTGCCGCCAATCTGCTGATGGGCCTGCTGGTGCTCAGCGGCCTGCTGGCACTGCTGGGCACGAAGAAGGAGACCTTCCCGGAGTTTTCTCTGGATGTAATTCAGGTGCAGGTCCCCTACCTGGGCGCCAGTCCGGCCGAGGTGGAAGCCGGCGTCATCAGCCGCATCGAGGAACGGCTCATCGGCCTGGAAGGCGTCGACCGTATCACCTCGACGGCTTCACAGAGCGTGGGGTCCATCCGGCTCGAGCTGCAGCTGGGTGCCGATGCCGAGCAGGTCCTGGAAGATGTAAAGAACGAAGTGGATCGGATCGAGACGCTGCCGGCGGAAACCGAAAAACCGGTGATCAGTGAACTGCTGCGACGCAACCGGGTGATCGATGTCGTCCTCTACGGCGATGTCACGGAGAAGGCGTTGAAAGTGGCGGCCGAACGGGTTCGTGACGACCTGCGTGGCGAACCGGGCATCACGCAGGTGGAGCTCACCGGAATCAGGCCGGATGAGATCTCCATCGAAGTGTCCGAACGGGCCCTGCGGCAATACGGGTTGAGTCTGGGTCAGGTGACGGACGCGGTTCGCCGGGCCAGCGCCGACCTTCCCGGAGGCAGTGTGAAGAGCGAGGACGGCGAGATACTCATCCGCACCCAGGGCCTCAGGTACACGGGCCCGGAATACGAAGAGATCGTCCTGCTCACCCAGCCGGATGGCAGCCAGCTGCGGATCGCCGACATTGGACGGGTGATCGACGGCTTTGAGGACACCGATCTGGCCAGCCGCTTCAACGGTCAGCCGGCGGCGGTGGTCCAGGTCTATCGCATCGGCGAGCAGAGCGCCCTGGAGGTGGCCGCCACCGTACACGAGTACATCGCCGGCGTCGAGGCCCGTGGCAGCCTGCCGGCGGGAATCGATATCGGCTACTCACGCGATGACACCCGGATTCTCAACAGCCGTATTGACCTGCTGCTGCGCAATGCCAGACTCGGCATCATTCTGGTCTTCATCTGTCTGAGTCTGTTCCTCGATCTGCGTCTGGCTTTCTGGGTAATGATGGGGATTCCCATCTCCTTTCTGGGCAGCTTCGTCCTCATGCAGCCCTTCGACGCCTCGATCAACATGCTGTCGCTCTTCGCCTTCATCATCGCCCTGGGTATGGTCGTGGACGACGCCATCATCGTCGGGGAGAACATCTACGCCCAGCGCGAGCAGGGGAAAGGCTTCGCCCGGGCGGCGGTAGACGGCACCCTCGAGGTCGGTACTCCCGTCGTCTTCTCCATCCTGACCTCGGTGGCTGCCTTTACCCCCTTGTTCTTCGTCGAAGGCATGATGGGCAAGTTCATGGGGGTGATTCCCGTCATCGTCATCGCCGTGTTGCTGCTGTCCCTCGTCGAATCGCTGTTCATCCTGCCCGCCCATCTGTCCTCACGGGGGTCGCTGGCCTTCATCGGTGTCGTCTGTGTCATCGCCTTCGCTTCGATGTTCACCGTCGGCGGCTCGGTGAGTCCGCTGCAGGCGGTGCTGATCGCCGCCCTGCTGCTCGTGTTCATTCTGTTTCACAACCGGCTCACGGCCTGGTTCTCCGCCGGGCTGCGTCGCTTCATCGACAATCAATACACCACGACGCTGCGCGCGGCCCTGGCACGCCCGGCAACGACGGTGGCGGTGGGAATCGCCATCCTGCTGATCACCGTGGGCTGGCTTGCCGGCGGCCGCACGAAGTTTGTCTTCATGCCGCAGATCGAGTCGGACTACGTGACGATCAGCATCCAGATGCCGGTGGGCACCACGACGGGCCAGACCGAAGTCGTCGTCAGGCAGATCGAGAGCGCCGCGCTGCAGGTGCGGGACGCCTACGACGATCAGCAGCCCGGTACGGCGTCGCTGTTCCGCAATGTCTTCAGTTTTGTCGGCGCCCAGCCGTTGCGGGGCGCCACCCACATGAGTGGCATCACCTCCGGCAGCAGCGCCCATCTCGGCGAAGTGGGCATTGAGTTGCTGCCGTCTGAGGAACGAGATGTAGGCAGTGAGGAAATCGCCCGGCGTGTACGCGAGACCGTGGGGGAAATCGCCGGACCCGAGTCGGTGACCTTCACCTCCAGCCTGTTCTCAGCCGGCAACGATATCGAGATCCAGCTGTCATCCAAGGACTTCCCGCAGCTGCTGCGCGCCGTGGACCGGCTCAAGGCTGAGATCGGCAACTACCCGGCGACCAGCGACATCCAGGACAGCTTCCAGGAGGGCAAGGTGGAGATGAAGCTGGCCCTCAAGGAGCGGGCCCGAACGCTCGGGCTGACCCTGACGGATCTGGGACGGCAGGTGCGCCAGGGCTTCTACGGTGATCAGGCCCTGCGCGTGCAGCGTGGCCGGGATGACGTGCGTGTGATGGTCCGTTATCCGGAGGACGAGCGTCGCTCTCTGACCGACATCGAAGGCATGCGGATCCGCACACCGGATGGCACGGAAGTGCCTTTCTCCGAAGTGGCCGAGGTGTCGGTTGGTCGTGGCTACGCCAACATCCAGCGGGCCGACGGCCATCGGGTTGTCTCGGTGAGCGCCGACATCGATGAAAAGGCGGCCAACGCCGACGAGATCAACGCCGATCTCGGGGACCGGTTCCTGCCGACACTGCAGCAGGACTACCCCGGTCTGTCCTACAGTTATGAAGGCCAGGAGCGGGAACGCCAGGATTCGTTTGCCAGTCTCGGTCGGGGCTTCCTCGTCGCCCTGTTCGTTATCTATGCCCTGCTGGCGATTCCTTTCCGCTCCTACACGCAGCCCCTCGTCGTCATGCTCGCCATCCCCTTCGGCATGGTGGGCGCCGTCTGGGGCCACGTGGTGATGGGTCTGGATCTGGCCCTGCTGAGCATGTTCGGCATCGTCGCCTTGTCGGGCGTCGTCGTCAACGACTCCCTCGTCCTGCTCAACTTCTACAACCAGCTGCTGGCGCAGGGCCTGGATCGGCGCGAGGCGCTGGTGGAGGCAGGCAGGCAACGCTTCCGCGCCATCCTGCTGACCTCGCTGACGACGTTCTTCGGCCTGTTGCCGATGATCCTCGAGCGCAGCGTGCAAGCCCAGTTCCTCATCCCCATGGCGGTCAGCCTGGGATTCGGCATCCTCTTCGCGACAGCCATCATCCTGGTGGGTGTGCCGACGACGATGCTGATCCTGGGCAATGTGCTGGAATTCTACGGCCACGGGGAGACGCACGAAGAGGACGAAGCCGTCGACGAAGTGAGTACGATGGCTTCGCCGACACCCGCGGGCTAGACAAGAAAGGCCGGGTCAGCCCTTCGTCATCCGGGTGACCACGATCCAGGCGTAGCGTTGCAGCATCGGGATCCGCAGTACGGCCCGATCGACGGACTCCAGCAGGTGCAGCAGAGCCGACCCCGGTCCAGGTCGCGCCGGTGCCGCCAGCAGCGTGAAGAGTCCGAAGTATGCACTCTGTGCCTCGTCGAAAGCGGCGGTGATCCGGTCGATATCCGCCATGGACAGGGGGTGTTCGTCGGCGGAGCGCATGGCTGGCGTCAACCGGCGATAGAGATTGATGAGGGGGTTGTGCCCGAGGGGTTCGAAGAAGACCGCGCGCCCACCCGGGCGCAGTACACGGACGACCTCGGGGATCGCCCGGGCCAGATCGAGGTGGTGCAGAATGCCGCTGCCGCAGACCAGATCGAAGCTGCCGTCATCGAAGTCCAGGATCTCGGCGTTCATCTGCAGGAAGCTGAGTCGCTCGCTCAGTCCCAGTGCCTGTCCCTGGTCCTGCGCCTCACTGATACCGACCTGCGAGATGTCGATGCCGGTGACGCGGGCGCCGTGCGTGGCCAGCTCGAAAGCGGCGCTCCCCTTGCCGCAACCATACTCCAGCACGGCCCGGTCGGCGCCGTCACTCCGGATCTGTTGATGGTAGCAGGCCTTGGCACCGCGGGCAGTGGCGTAGTACTTGCCGGCAGCCCGACGGGCGTCCCCCGAGAAGGCCTCATCGTGGAACTCGGCCTCGCGCTGCAGGCGCGGCGAGTCGGTGACCTGTGTTTCGTCCCGGCTCACGCCTCGGTGCGGTCGTCGCCGGCGAAGTCGGCAAACTCGTCCTGCAGACGATCGGCCCCCGCCGGATCGTCGAGTACGAGAAGCCGGTAGCGGAGACGCAGCGTGTCATCCGCGCCGATGGTGAGATCGTCGTTTATCAGCAGGCCGGCGCCGAGCAGGTTGGCGCGTGTGAACCAGGGAACGGGATGACGGGGGTTGGTGGGGTGGTCGAACAGGGCCACGATGCCTCCCTGAGCCCCGGCGGCACTGACCCAGCGGGCCGGCTGATGCATGATCTGCTCGTGCCCCTGCCGCCCCTCGCTGCAACAGTGCCCCGCCGCCGCTTCGTTGCTGGCAAAGGGCGGACCCAGGCGCAGTTCGAGACCGCTGTAGTGACTCTTGCGCGAAGCGCCCAGAGTCAACGGCCCACCGACGGGTTGGATGGCCGTCTCGATGCGCCAGCGGTAGCCGCCGACACAGGGCTCGAAATCCCAGGCCCGTCGTTCGGTGGCCATGGGCTCGTCAGCGGCGTCCAACCACGTGAGCCCCTCGCGCACCCGGACCCCGGCGTCGGTGGTCCCCATGTCATCAAAACCGTCATGGCGCTGCACGCCGTGGGTGCCTTCCACGTGTTCGTACTTGTCCTTCTCCGGCAGGTACCAGGGGCCACCCCAGAGATTGGCCTCGTTGGCGTGGACCCATCCGTAGTACAGTCCGGTGTGCCAGGTATGGTCAGCCGGGCGATACTCGGTGACCAGCCGTCCCGATGCGGTGTAGATCGGGGCGAAACACGGCTTGGGTGAGTCGGCGCGCGGCAGATGCTCGCACGCCCGGTACACCGCCAATGGCGTCTCACCGTCGAACAGATCGAACCCCAGGATCGTCTCCCGTACGGACAGTTTCATGTGCTGGCTCCGGCGGTGGCGGTCTCGTTGCGAAACCACTCGATCGTGCGCTGCAGCCCGTCGTCCGGCATGACCGTGGGTTCCCAGCCCAGCTCGGTACGGGCCTTGGTGATATCCGGGAGTCGGATTTTCGGATCGTCCTCGGGCAGCGGCTTCGACACGATACGACTCGTGCTGCCGGTGAAAGCGATGATCTTCTCCGCCAAGGCACGCATCGTCAACTCGGCGGGATTGCCGATGTTGACCGGCGTGTTGACGGTGGATGCCATCAGTCGATTGATACCCTCCACCAGATCGGTGACAAACCCGATGCTGCGCGTCTGCGTGCCATCGCCGTAGACGGTGACGTCTTCGCCGGCCAGGGCCTGGGTGATGAAGTTGGGGATCGCCCGGCCATCGTTGAGCCGCATGCGAGGTCCGTACGTGTTGAAGATGCGGACGATGCGTGTGTCGATACCGTGCAGCCGGTGGTAGGCCATCGTCATGGACTCAGCGAAGCGCTTGGCCTCGTCGTACACGCCGCGAACGCCGATGGGATTGACGTTGCCCCAGTATTCCTCGGTCTGCGGGTGCACCTGTGGATCGCCATAGGTCTCTGACGTGGACGCCAGCAGGAACTTCGCACCCTTGGCACGCGCCAGCCCCAGAGTCTTGTGCGTCCCCAGGGCTCCGACCTTGAGGATGCGGATCCCCAGGTGCTCGAAATCGGCGGGACTGGCCGGACTGGCAAAGTGCAGGATGAAGTCCAGGTCGCCGTCCACATGCATGTATTCGGTTACGTCGTAGTGGACGAATTGAAATTTCGGATTGCCCATATGGGGGGCGATGTTGTCGATGCGGCCCGTGAGCAGGTTGTCCATGACCACCACCTCGTGGTCGTCGGCGAGGAACCGCTCGCAGAGATGGGAGCCGATGAACCCGGCACCGCCGGTGATGAGAATACGCAAGACTTCGCCTCTCTTATCTGAGTTGAATGCCGTTGGCCAGCACCGCCACCAGGCGCTCGGCACTGTGACCGTCCCACAGGTCGGGAATGCGGCCGGCGGGAGACCCGTCGTCAAGTACGCGCTGCGTCTCGGCCACGATGTGATCGGCGTCGACACCGACGAGCCGATTGGTGCCTTCGCTGACGGTCACCGGTCGTTCGGTGTTCTGCCGCATCGTCAGGCACGGAATGCCCAGTACCGTGGTCTCCTCGGCGACGCCGGCCGAGTCGGACAGCGCCAGCTGCGCGTCCTGCTGCAGCCGCAGCATGTCGACGTACCCGACCGGCTCGACCAGATGCATCCGTGCTGCTCCTTCGAGGCGTGTCTCCAGGCCGGTCTCAGCCAGTCGTTTGCGCGTGTGCGGATGCACCGGGAACAGTACGTCCACCTGTCCGGCGATACGCACCAGAGCATCGACGAGACCTGCAAGGATGGTGTCGTCCACCAGGTTTGAACGCCGATGCATCGTGACCAGCACGTACTGCTTCGGCGACAGCCCGTTGCGCGTCAACGCATCAGAGGCCTGCGCCTTCTCACGGAAACAGTGCAGCGTGTCGATCATGAGATTGCCCACACGATGGACACAGTGGGCCGGGACGTTTTCGGCGGCCAGGTTCTCGTCGGCATCGGCCGAATAGGTGAACAGCAGGTCGGAGATCGAATCCGTGGCGATGCGATTGATCTCCTCCGGCATGCGCCGGTCACCGGAGCGCAGTCCCGCCTCGACATGGGCCACAGCGATTCCACGCGTGCTGGCCGCCAGACTGCAGACGACGGTGGAGGTCACGTCACCGACGACGACGACCAGATCAGGCTGCGTGTCGCCGAGAAGTGTATCGAACTTGAGCATGATATCCGCCATCTGTGGATTGATGCCGTCGCGGCTGGCATCGAGAAAGAAATCAGGCGGTCCCAGCTCCAGTTCCTCGAAGAAGATGTCGGAGAGCTGGTAGTCATAGTGTTGGCCGGTGTGCACCACCAGTGCCTCGAAGCGATCCGGATGACGGCGCAGTTCGGCGGCGATAGGCGCGATTTTGGGAAAATTCGGCCGCGCCCCGGCAACGAGGAGAATCTTCAAGACAGGGGTTCCAGTTCGGTCAGAGAGGTGCTGGAAAAGTAGCCGTCGGGAGTGGCGCGGGCAAAGTCCCGACCTCGATTTGACCAGAGCCCCAATCCCGCTATCCTGTCTGCCATGAACAGTTCCTGTATCGGTACGCTCGGCGACGCACTCTGATGTCGTCCCCGGTAAAGGTCGCCATGGTCGGTGCCGGCGGCATGGCCAACAGCGTCCACTACCCGTCGCTGGCCTCCTTCGATGATGTCGAGATCGCCGCCATCTGTGACCTCGACGAGGAACGGCTGTCGAAGACGGCGGATCAGTACGGCGTTCCAGGCCGTTACTCAGACTATCGCCGGATGGTGTCGGAGACCGAGCCCGACGGCATCTACGTCATCGGGCAGCCCCACTATATGTATGACATCTGGATCTGGTGTCTGCAGCAGGGCCTCAATCTCTACATCGAGAAGCCCATGGGTCTCACCTGGCATCAGGCACAGATGCTGGCCTCGCTGGCCGAGGACAAGGGTGTCATCACGCAGGTGAGCCACCAGCGGCGTTCGAGTCCCCTGCTGCGCAAGATGCGCGATGCCTGCCTGGAACGTGGCCCCATCACCCACGCCGTGTGCGAATTCTTCAAATGCCAGCAGGCGCCCATGTACGGCGCCCGCGACCATATGATGGATGACTGCACCCACTCGCTGGATACGTTGCGCTGGATGTGCGGCGGCGAGGTCGTCGACATCGCCAGTCACTGCAAGCGCATCGACACGCCGGACATCAACTGGATCGGCGCCACGCTGCAGTTCGACAGCGGCGCCACGGGGTTTGTCGTCAACAGCTGGACCAGTGGACGACGTGTGTTCCGGGTGCAGATGCACTCACCGGGGGTCTACTGCGACGCGGAGGTAGAAAGCGAAGCCTGGCTCTACAGGGACGGTGACTACGACGGCGAGAAGTACGACTGCTTCGAGGTCGCCGGCGGCCGGACGAACTGGGAGGCCTACGGCTTCCGCGACAAGAATCGCGAGTTCATCGATTCGCTCAAGTCGGGCGAGGACGTGACGTCATCCCCCTTCCGGGATTGTGTCAAGACGATGGAGGTCGCCGAGAAGATCCTGGCACAGGCACTGCTGGCGGGCCAGTAGACGGCGATCAGCCTCGCGGGTATTCCCCCTCCTGGAAGGCCACCTCGAGCATGGCCCGGAAGTTTTCAGGCCGCGCCGACAGCATGATGTTGTGGCTGCTGCCCAGGATGAAGCCGCCACCCGAGGCACAGTGCTCGATGGCATAACGTGCCTGCCGGCGGATCTCGTCGGGGTCCTCAGTACACAGATCGCCGCAGGAAACGCCGCCCCAGAGCGTCACGCTGTCCCCCACATCCCGCTTGTAGCGCTCTATGGGCTCGTGCGGTTCGATGGACTGATAGATGTCGACGCCGGCCTCGACCATGACATCGGTGAGGTCCTGCATATTGGCGTCGCAGTGGAAATGCAACAGCAGGCCGCCGGCGTGGACCTCGTCGCACATCTTGCGCAGGCCGGGCAGGAAGGCCCGGCGGAACGCCGCCGGTGAGCAGTAGGTGGTGCGTCCGTACCCGTAGTCTGGTGAGATCCGCACCGCGTCCAGTCCCCGCGCCGCCAGGTCAGCAACCGTGTCCCGGAAACCTTCCAGCCGTTCCGTCTCGGCCTCGGCAATCCCGTCGGGATCGTCGGCAATACGCTGCATCCATGCCGCAAATCTGTCAAAGCGTCCATCGATGTCGGTGGGACGGTAGTCGGAGATGCCGAGACTGGGTCCGGCCGAGGCGATCAGGAAGTGAGTCTCGCCCAGTTCCTCGACGACGTGGTCCCACAGCTCCCACTGACTGCCGTCCGGCGGTGGCTGCTCCAGAGGCTCTGCGACAGCGGCTCCGGCCTGGGCCACGACGAACTCCTCTGTCTCGGGCACGAGCCGGAGGATGTTGCCGTCGCGGTCTTCCCAAGTGTCTGTCGTCAACCGTCGCGGCGCCTCGACCACCCTGTTGCGCGGGGGCACCTGCCACACGGGCAGGATATCCAGTCCGGTGCGGCGCACGAATTCGACGAGATCGCGCTTCTGGCCGGCCACGACCTCATCGCGGCGCCCCTCCCAATGAGCCTGCACTTCGCGCGCGTGGGAGCGGTAGTACGTCTGACGCCCGAGGACGGCCTCGATGACGGGGTAATCGACATAGGCCTCCCCGACGGGTACCCGGTCCGCCTCGCGGTGCTGCACGGCGGCGTAGACCCGTTCTTTCGGCGTCATGGTCATACTCTTCGGCCTCACTACCGCAGCAACAGCATTCGGCGTGCTTCGGTCCTGTGATCGACGCGAAGCTGATAGAGATACACGCCGGTGCCGACGGGTGCCCCGGTGTCGTTGCGGCCGTCCCACACTGCCTGGAATGATCCGGAGGATATCGGCGGCACCGCCAGCCGGCGCACTCGCTGTCCGCTGATATCGAATATCTCGAGTCGCATACCACCGCCACGCGCCGCAATCACATCGCCGACACCCACGGAATACTCGATCGTCACAGAGCTGTTGAACGGGTTCGGATAGCTTTCACCCAAGCCAAAGATGGCGGGCGTTCGCGGGTCGGATATCAGATGGGGTTCCCAGGCCACATCACCCTCCATACGCGAGCCGACGGGACCGTCCTCCGGTGGACCCCACCAGTTGTGCGCCGCTTTGACCGTCAGCTCCGACTCGTTGACCAGCAGGGTGTGGGCGCCCTCCACCACGTTCAGCGACAGCCGGGCGGGAACCGCTTTTCCCGTAACCCTGACAGCGGTCGAGACTGCCCTGAACGAATTGCCGCTGATCCCCACCGTCGAGCTCTCCGTGAGAATGCCGGTCACCAGATCGGCGAAGTGGCTGCCGTCTACCTGGACGGACGTGGACTCGGTGGCGTGGAAACCCAGGTGGCCACCGGAAAATTTCGCCAGGCGCACCAGTCCGCGGGTATCCTCGGCCAGCACGTGAACGGGCTGGCCTCTGAAGTCCCCTTCGTGCAGGGTCAGCCGGCCCCCCCCTGCGGCGGATCCCACCCGCGGTGTTGGCCACGAAACGGCCGTCCTCCACCCTCAGCTCACCACCGCCGGAGACCATGAGTCCGTACCCGCCCGATCGGCTGACATCGATCTCGCGGGCGGTGACGATCGTGTGCAGACCGGTGGCGACGATGCCGTCGGCCAGAGAGTGATCGACCCGCACCTGGGCCAGCAGCAACGGTCGCGTGGCATTGACCGAGTGCACACCGGAAACGCCGTACTCGATCGATGTGTTCTCGAACTTCGCCAGGCCCGAAGCGAGGATGCGAACGCCGAACCAGTCCCCGGGTTGAGGCACGTGTGCAGCCGAGGTGAAGATCACCGGGTCTCCGGACGTGGAACCGCTTCTCAACTCGCCCCCCACAATCAACTCGGTTCGCGACGGATCTTCGCCAGAGGCCAGCAGATCGGTGCCGGCCAGGATCACCGTACCGGGCCTGATGGTGAGCCGCCCGGTGCGGTCCACCGTCACGTCCGCCGCCAGCACGACGGTATCCTGCCACACGACTGCCTCATCGATCACCCCCGTCCAGCGACGATCCACCACATTGAAGTCGGCGAGCAGGGCGTCCCCGATCTGGCGCAGCTTGACGCTCAGCCCCGATCGCGACGCGGGATTGGATACGGGCGAAAACTCACGGTAGATGACACCGTCGAACGGATCGGTCGCGTCTCCCAGGTTGCCGGCGTGGCTGTTGCGGTAGGCCTCGCTGTGGGCCCAGAAATCGAGGTTGTCGCCACCGAGGAAGGGGGAGGGCTCCCGGCCGCCGGGAAAGGCCTGATCGGCGTAGAGCCCGTCGGCGCAGATCAGGTCAACGAGTTTATTGTCCTCGTTGTCGTTGCCACTGCGCTTGGCATTCACCTGCCAGATGAGTGCCCCCTTCTTCGGCAGGAAACGATCGTAGTAGCTGACGTCCGGCGACCTGTATTCGATCAGGTAGTAAAGGTCCTCCTGTCTGCTCGGCAGGCGGTAGATAAAGCCGTCGTCTCGGGGATCTCGCAGAGACGCCTCCTCCAGGCGGTCATCGACGGTCACCAGGCGCTCGTTGGCTTCGCCGATCCAGCCCAGCGTTTCCAGACTCCAGGCGCAGAAGGGTGTGGGGCCTCCCCGTTCGTCCCAGCCGCGATTGCCGTGTCCCATGAGTCCCCAGTAACCGATCCCTCCCGAGTCGTCCTCTCCGGCATCTTCCTCCCCGAGGAAGGAGAGATCGAAAAGATCGGGAAGACCGAGAGCATGGCCGAACTCATGGGCCATGGTGCCCACCGCCTCGGCATGTGTCGAGGCACGCTGCGTGATACCGCCGATGCCCTTGTGGTGCTCATCCTTGCGGATTCTGATCTGGCCACCATTGGCGGCGGTGTCATCGGTCCGGTAGTCGGAGCGGATGCCGAGAATCGCGACCCCTGTGGCAGGGCCTCTGATAAACCCGGTTGGCGTCGATCGGGTGTTGACGAAGATGAAGTCGACGTAGCCGTCGTCGTCCCCTGAATTCGGCACGCCGTCGGGGCCGTCGTTGTCGAACCGGGCGAAGTCCACGACAGGATCGGCAGCATCGAGAATGTCGTGGACAAACTCGCCAAAGTGGCCGAAAGCGTCGGCGCGCAACACGTCCCGGATGTAGTACGAGGCCGGTTGCCTGGCCGTGAACCATATGGGGACGACGTGGCCGACCAGGTCGAACTGTCCCTGCGACATCTGCCGGTAGTAGTGGGACAGGCTGCCGGGTTGGTCGATATCGAAGATCCGGCTCGTCCACGACGGCAGCAGATCCACTCCCGAATCCTCATCGGCAAACCGCGCGAAGAGCGTCACGGCTGTCACCTGTCCGCTGACGGTCCGGGCGGCCGACCTGGCAGCCGCGTCGGCCGGCCGCAGAGACAGAGGCTGCGTGGGCGGACCACCGGCGCAGGTGGTGAGCGACAGCGCACCCGCGGGACGGACCACAAGCAACAGCAGGAAGAACAGGAACGGGATTCGGATGGGGCACTCCCCTTGGAGTTGGGGGACGCGGGCACCGCATATGGTACAATATAGACGTCCATACCGCGTGATTGACGGCTCCCGGACCCCCCAGTAGTTTCGGCCCGAATCAACTCCCCATGTGACCGACCCCGCCTGTGGCTTCCCCTCCCGGGCAAACGGTCTGCTGGCCGCTCTCAAACGACCTTCCTCTGCCCTTGCGCCCACCCCCCCGTGGGCAGGAGCCCTTGCCATGGCCACCGCCGAATTCGTCCACCTCCACGGCCACAGCGAATACAGCCTGCTCGACGGCGGCTGCCACATAGGTCAGATGGCCGGGGCTGCCTCCGAGTACGACATGCCGGCGCTGGCGGTCACCGACCACGGCAACCTGTTCGGTGCGATCGCCCACTATCGGAACTGCGAAGAGGCCGGCATCAAGCCGATCATCGGTTGCGAGGTCTACGTCGCCATCGGCAGCCGTCACGACCGTGCCGCCGCCCGGGGTCTGCAGCACGCCTCCAACCACCTGATCCTGCTGGCCAGGGATGAGACCGGGTGGCGCAACCTGACCCGGCTCGTATCGGCGGGATACACCGAGGGCTTCTACTACAACCCGCGGATCGACAAGGACCTGTTGCGGGAACATCGCGACGGGCTCATCTGCATGTCCGCCTGTGTCTCCGGCGAGGTCGCCCACCTGATTCAGACAGACGATCTCGCTGCCGCCGAGGAGGCGGCGCGCGAGTATATGGACATCTTCGGCGAGGACTACTACCTCGAGATCCAGCGCCACGGAATCGACATCGAGGCCAAGGTCAACGACGGCCTGCTGAAGCTGCACAAGAAGCTCGATGTGCCCCTGGTGGCGACCAACGACTTCCACTTCCTGCAAGCCGACGACCATGCCGCCCACGACGCCCTGATCTGCATACAGACCGGCAAGATGCTGGCCGATCCGCCGACGCAGCGCATGTGTTACCCCACCGGACTCTACATGAAGTCACCGGCGGAGATGCAGGAACTCTTCGCTGATCTGCCCCAGGCCATCGAGAATACCGTCGCCATCGCCGAGAAATGCGACCTCAAGCTGGAGTTCGGCGAGCAGCACATGCCCGACTTCCCGATCCCGCCCAGCTTCACCTCCAGTGATGAGTACCTGCGGCACCTGTCCAGGGAGGGGCTGGAGAACCGCTACGCCGAGGTTACACCCGAGATCCAGCAGCGCCTCGACTTTGAGTTGGAACTGATCATCAAGGAAGACTACACGGGTTATTTCCTGATCGTGCGCGACATTGTGCAGTACGCCCGTGATTCAGGCGTCAGCGTCGGACCCGGCCGTGGCTCGGCTTCCGGTTGCCTGGTCGCCTATTGTCTGGGCATCACCGATACCGATCCCATCCGGCACAATCTGCTGTTCGAGCGCTTCCTGAATCCGGAACGCCTGGAGCCACCGGACATCGACATCGACTTTGCTGACACGGGGCGTGATCTCGTCGTGCGGTACATGATCGACACCTATGGCGAAGAAAACGTCTCGCAGGTGATCACCTTCGGTACCATGGGCGCCAAATCGGTCGTACGTGATGTGGGTCGTGTGCTGGGATTGCCTTTTGGCGATGTGGACCGCATCGCCAAGTACATCCCCAACGAACTCAAGATCACTCTGAGCGAAGCGATCGAACGAGTCCCCGAACTGCAGCAGATGACCGGCAAGGATGACGCCGAAGGTCTGCTGCTGAAACACGCCCTCAAGCTTGAAGGTCTGTCACGCCACGCCTCCGTTCACGCCTGCGCCGTGATCATCGCTCCGTCGAATCTGACCAACTATGTGCCGTTGTATCGGGCGCCCAAAGACGGCACGATCACGACACAGTTCGACGGCCCAACATGCTTGGATGTAGGCCTGCTGAAGATGGACATCCTCGGGCTCAAGGAGTTGTCGCTGATGGACGAGGCGGTGCGCCTGATCCGTCTGCACGAGCCCGGTTTTGACCTCGAAGCCATATCCTGGGATGACGGGCCCACCTTCAAACTGTTCAGCCGCGGGGACACGGTCGGTGTGTTCCAGTTCGAGAGCGCCGGCATGCGCGAGTATCTCAGCCAGTTGAAGCCGGACAAGATCGAAGACGTCATCGCCATGAATGCTCTCTACCGTCCGGGGCCGATGGCGCGGATTCCGACCTTTATCGCGCGCAAGCATGGCCAGGAGGAGGTCGAATACGACCACCCCGTGCTCGAGCCGATTCTGGCCGAGACGTACGGCGTCATCACCTACCAGGAGCAGGTGCTGCGTATCGCCCGTGACCTTTGCGGTTTCACACTGGGTCAGGCGGACAGCATGCGCAAGGCGATGGGCAAGAAGCTTGCCGACGTCATGGAGAAGTGCAAGAAGGACTTCATCGATGGCGCCGGGGCCAATGACGTGGACCGCCACGTTGCCCAGAAGATCTGGTCCGACATCGAGGTCTTCTCCGGGTACGGATTCAACAAGTCCCACTCGGCCTGCTATTCGGAAGTGGCGTACAGGAACGCCTACCTCAAGGCCAACTACCCGAAACAATACCTCGCCGCGAGCCTGACGAACGACCGTGACAATACGGACCGCCTGACGATCATGCTCGACGAATGCCGTCGCATGGAGATCCCGGTACTGCCACCCGACGTCAACGAGAGCGCGCTCAATTTCGTGCCCACCGACAAGGGCATCCGCTTCGGCCTGGCGGCGATCAAGAACGTCGGTGCCGGCGCCGCCCAGTCCATCGTCGACGGTCGTGTCGAGGATGGCGCGTACGAGGACCTCTACAAATTCTGCGAGCGTCTCGACCTGCGCGCCGTCAACCGCCGCGTCGTCGAAGCTCTCGTGGCCTCGGGCGCCTGCGACCATCTCGGCGGCCACCGGGCCCAGTTGCACGACGCCCTGGATGTGGCCCTGCGCAATGCTCAGGTCGTCCAGGAGGAACGAGGTCGCGGCCAGTTCAGCCTCTTCGGCGGCGATTCGTCCGCCCCCCAGCTCGAACATCAGCTTTCCCTTCCGGAGGTGGCCGAGTGGACGGAGACGGAGATGCTGGCCAGCGAGAAGGAGCTTCTCGGGTTTTACGTCTCCAGCCATCCCCTCAGCCGCTTCGAGCGCGACCTGCGCAATTTCGCCTCACCCCTTGTCGACATTCCGGAACAGGAGGACGGCGCCCCGATCCGCGTCGGCGGACTGATCAGCCGCATCTCAACCTCCGCCGACCGCAAAGGAAACCCCATTGCCTTCGTCACCCTCGAGGATCTGTCCGGCAAAGCGGATATCGTCTTCTTCTCCGATGCCTACGCCAGCAACAAACACCTTATCGTGCAGGAGGAGGTGGTCATGGTCGAAGGCCGTCTCAACGAACGCAACGGCACCATGAGCATCCTCGCCGACTCGGTGCTGCCCATGGAGCACACGCGGGAGCGGCTGACCCGGTCGGTCAACATCACGCTGCCGTCAGAGGCGGTGAACGACGATCTGCTCAACCAGTTGCTCAAGACCTGCCAGGAGTTCGCCGGACCGTGCGACCTGATCATCCGCGTTGAGAGCACCGGCGACGCCGGTCACACCGATGTCGTGCGCTCGCGCAGTATCCGTGTGAACCCCTGCGACGAACTGCTGCGGCGCGTCGACGCCCTCACCGGCGTGCGCGAGACGGAGCTGACGACGTTGCCCGCCAACGCCAGACTTCGCGCTTGAGACGTTAGCCGGCACTCACGATCTCACCGCGATCTTTATATTGATGACCCTATGAACCGATCCCGCTCCGTTGTTCTGCTTCTCTGCCTGTTGCTCGGCGCCGTGGGCTGTGACTCCAGTCGCGCCGAACCCTCGGCCGACGCCGGCTATCAGGGCGCCATCGATGGCTTCGACCTGTCCGCCTACGAGGGCCGCGTCGTGATCCTCAACTTCTGGGCCACCTGGTGTGGACCGTGCCGCGTCGAGATCCCTGACTTGGTGCGGCTGCGTCAGGATTTCTCCGAGGAGGACGTGGCCATCGTCGGCATCTCCGTCGACTCCCGCGGCCAGCCCGCGGAACTCGAGGCGCTGATCAGGAAGTTCATCGACCGCTACGAGATCAACTATCCGGTGTACCTCGATGGACAGCAGAAGTTCGCCGCCGCCTATGACCCGGACGCCGGTTACATGCGTTATGTACCGACCACGGTCATCATCGACCAGCAGGGGCTGATCCGTGACACGCACTTCGGCGTGCCACGAAATGCGGCGAGACGGGTGGATCCGTATGGTGTCCTCGGCCGCCAGGTGCAGGAGCTGCTCGACGGCGCCTGAGCCCGGGGGCATTCCAGAAAAGAAGAAGGGGACGCTCCTGTCGGAGCGTCCCCTTCTTGTCTTTGCTGCCAGCGAACGTCAGCTGCGGTAGTCGGCCAGCACTTTCTTGCCGTGGCGCTTGACCAGGACCTCCTTGAAGGTTTCGGTCGAGGTGCCCAGGCGCAGTCTCTCGACGGCAACGCTTCTCGACAGCACCATCATCGTACCACGGCGGTAGTCGGGGAAACGGCAGAAACTGGCGGGTACTTCCTCGCCGGTAACACAGCAGGTGTCCTCGACTTCGAGTTCCCGCTGCGAGCCGGGATCGAAGCCGAAGTCAGTCGACTCTTCGTCCGTGTTCTTTTCTTTGGCCATCTCCGCTAACTCCTTCGGGTGGGGATGGGATAGCCTGACGAAAGTAAGGTCTGCCGGGCTGGGCGCAACGACTGCCTAGTGCCCTCAGAACGGCAAGTCGTCGAATCGGGAGAGGATGTCAGGACCCTCCTCGGTGACGGCCACGGTGTGTTCGAACTGCGTCGATAGTGAGCCATCGGCTGTGACCGCCGTCCACTGGTCGTCCAGGACACGCACGTCGGGCGTGCCGACGTTGACCATGGGCTCCACTGTGAACACCGTGCCCGGCTCGAGTCGACGTCCCTCGCCGGCGGTCCCGAAGTGGAGCAGTTGCGGCTCTTCATGGAAGGCGCGACCGATGCCGTGGCCGCAGTAGTCACGCACGACGGAGAATCCATCTGCCTCGACCCGTTGCTGAATGCTCTGGCCCAGGTCACCCAGACGGGCGCCGGCGACGCTCGCCCGCAGGCCGATGTCCATGGCCTCCCGGGTTGCGGTCATGAGTTGCATCGCCTTGTCGCTCACGTCCCCGACAGCGAAGGTGACGTTCATGTCCCCGTGGTAGCCGTCCTTCTTCACGGCGATGTCCACCGACACGATATCGCCGGCCAGTAGCTGGCGTGGTCCGGGAATCCCGTGCACGACCTCCTCGTTGATTGAAACACAGATGCTACGCGGATACCCTCGATAGCCCTTGGCCGAGGCCACTCCCCCCTGAGTGCGGATGTAGTCGACGGCTATGTCGTCCAGAGCCGCCGTCGTCAGGCCGGGGGCGATGCCGTCCTTGATCCGGGACATCGCATCGGCGGCGATCCGGCAGCTGGCACGGATGCGCTCGATTTCAGTCTTGGATTTCAGGTGTACCATACCGGTTGGAGTATGGCGGCTGGGATTGTAGACTGTCAAGCACATGGCCACTCCTCTCGTCTCCGTCCTGATGCCTGTCTACAACGGTGCTGCCACTCTCGATGAGGCTCTCGACAGCATTGAGGCGCAGACGATGGACGACTTCGAAGTCGTCGTCGTCGACGATGGTTCTACCGACGGCACGGCGGGACTGCTGTCGCGCCGAAGCGACGCCAGGATGCGGGTCGTCAGTTCCCCACACGTCGGTCTTCTGCCGGCGCTCAACCTCGGCCTGTCGAACTGCCACGCGCCCTATGTGGCCCGCCTGGATGCCGATGATCTCTGTCTCCCAGACAGACTCGAACGACAACTGGCCGTCATGGAGCAGGATGGTGACGTGGCCGTCTGTGGCACACAGGTGGAAGCCTTCCCCCCCGCCGATGTGGCGGAAGGATTCCGCATCTACGTCGACTGGCAGAACGCCCTGGTGACCCACGATGATATCTGCCGGGAGATGTTCATCGAGAGCCCCATCGCCCACCCGTCGGCCGTGCTTCGCCGAGTTGAGCTCGAAGAACTGGGCGCCTATCAGGAACGCGGCTGGGCCGAGGACTACGACTTGTGGCTGCGCTACCACGCCGCCGGTCGCCGCTTTGCCAAGATTGCCGAGCCCCTGGTCCGCTGGCGCGAACACGGCGATCGGGCGACGCGAACCGACAGTCGCTACTCGATCGAGAACTTCCTCCGCGCCAAGGCGCACTACCTGTCGCGCGGACCGCTGGCCGCACGCGACGGTCTCATCGTCTGGGGCGCCGGTCAGACTGGGCGGCGTCTGAGCAAGCACCTGATCCGTGCCGGACAGCGGCCCCACGCCTTTGTCGATATCGCACCGAAGCGTATCGGCAGCACTCTGCGTGGCGTACCCATCATCGGCCCTGACGAGGTCACCGCGTGTTGGCAGTCGCTGCGGCGGCCCATGCTGCTGGCCGCCGTCGCCTCGCGAGGGGCACGGGCACTGATCCGGGAGTACCTGTCAGGTATCGACCTGAGCGAGGGTACTGACTTCCTCTGTGTCGCCTGACGATCGCCTTGCGCCTTGGCCGGCACGTGGGTATCTATGCACGCAGCCAGTGTCGTGTAATCATGTTGAGACCTCGTTCGCACGTCGACCGCATCGACCTGATCCAGGGAGATATCACCCGTCTGGATGTTGATGCTATCGTCAACGCAGCCAACGAATCCCTTCTCGGCGGCGGTGGCGTTGACGGTGCGATTCACCGCGCTGCCGGGCCCAGGCTGCTGTCTGAGTGCCGGCTTCTCGGGGGCTGCCCTACCGGAGAGGCTCGGATCACCGCGGGGTATCTCCTGCCCGCACGTCATGTTATCCACACGGTGGGTCCCGTCTACCGTGGCACCGAGCGCGATGCGGAGCTGCTGCGCAGCAGCTACCGAAGCAGCCTGGCCCTTGCCGCGGAGCACGGTCTGTGCCGCGTCGCCTTTCCAGCGATCAGTTGCGGTGTGTACGGATACCCCGTCGAAGCGGCGAGCCGTGTAGCACTGACGACCACGGTGGAACACCTGCGGTCCCAGTCCCTGCCCGAGGGCGTCACCTTCGTCCTGTTCTCTCCCCCTGTGTACATGATGTTCGACCAGACCTTGCGCGAACTGAAGTAGCCGCACGCGAAAGTGCTGGTACAAAACCACCCCGGTGCCGATCTAGTCGGATGTGGGTGTGATGGTGAGAGTGTGTGTGAGTGAGAAGTCCTGCGGTGCACCTTATGCAACTGGGAGCACGTCGTCATGGATTCAACCGCCTACCTGGACCTTCGCAACGGAGAGCGAGAGCCGCTCTTCTTCTTCATGCTCAACGCCTTCCTGCAGTCTCGTATTGAAACAGATCACGAGTCGGACGGCGACGAAGAAGTCAACGTCTATCTCGCCGGACTGCTGCATTCCCTCGTGGACGGCCGGTTCTATGCCGACAACGTCGATCATCTGGCGCCCTCGGCACTCGACGTCTGTGAGAAGGCTGAGCAGAGCTGCACGAACCGCGGCAAGACGGACGTGTACCGCACCAACGCCGATCACCGGCTGATGGCCTTCGGCCTTTTCGCCGGCTTCGGCGATCACGTGTCCTTCTACCGTCGAGCCACGACACCGGATGAGGCCTACATCGAGGAGGCGCGGCAGTTCTACAGCTGGGCCTCTGTGTTCTGCAGCCGTCTGCCGCCCCGCTATCGTGGTCTGTCGGTGACGCTGGAAAAACTCGCCGATGAATTCGGTACATATCACGAGGTCCTCGCCCACATGGCGACAAATCACATGGACCTGATGGAACGGTTGTCACCGGGCCAGACCTGGCACCTGGAGCAGGACGCCCATCTGGCGGCACTGCCGCAGATCGAAGCGCAGGCCCTCGACCGCATGCTCGACGCCTACAATCGCTGGCGCCTCGAGCCGAACGAAACGACCCGCAAGCAGTTCCTCGAAGCCAGTACTCCCTACTCGGAGCTGAAGCCGGACTTCATCCCCCGGAATCTGATGAACTGAGAGGAACCGAAACCTCGCGCGATGTACACGAAAGGGCCGCCCCGGATATCCGGGACGGCCCTTGCTCCTGCAGGCTGTCGAAGGTTCTACAGGCCCAGAATCTCGCGGGTCATCTTCTGCAGGTTTCGATAGTCCGTCAGCTCGTAGCGGTTGCCGTCGGCGTCCTCCACCAGAGCTCGGTTCCTCGACAGCACTCGAATACTTGAGCGAATGCCGCGGATCTCGATCTGTCGCGCCCCACTCGTCGTCTCCACGTCGGCGTGGACGACGCCGAACTCCTCGCCGATGTGGGTCACGGCGAGGATCTTCGGCAGGAAATAGGTCAGCGCCAGCTGTTCGTCGAGGGCCGCCCGGCTGTCGCTGTCGAGGCCGCCGGGATCTTCCAGGATGCCAAGCTCATCGCCATCGGTATCGAAGAAACCCAGGTATCGATCTGCCGCTTCCAGGGGAAAGGCACGGCGCACAGTGACATCTTCGTAGTCTTCGGCGCCGATGCGCACTGCCAGCAACCCGCGCTCTGTGCGCCGGATCTGCATCTGCGCTGCCACAAGGAGCGCGGCGCCGGTGTCGAGGCCCGGCTCGGTCCGGAGTCCCCCGTCACCGCCACTCACAGAGCTCTCACTTTGGCCAGTTCCGTCTGCATGTCGACGAGGTTGCGGTAGACACCTTCCTCCTGCTCAAGCAGCGCGGCATGTGAGCCCTCCTCGACGATCCGACCCTTGTCCAGGACGAACAATCGATCCGCGTTCTTCAACGTCGACAGACGATGAGCGATGGCGAAGGTCGTGCGGTTGGCCGTCAATCGCTCCAGTGCCTCCTGGATCTCGAATTCGGTCTGCGTGTCCACCGAGCTTGTGGCTTCGTCGAGGATGAGGACCCGGGGATTGCCGATGAGCGCTCTGGCGATGGAGATCCGCTGCCGTTCGCCGCCGGAGAGACGACCGCCGCGCTCGCCTACCTCACTGTCGTAGCCGTCGGGAATCTTCATGATGAACTTGTGGGCATTGGCGGCCCGCGCCGCAGCGATGATCTCGGAACGGGATGCCTCAGGGCGGCCGTAGGCGATGTTCTGTGCGATGGAGCCCTGGAACAGCAGGGGCTCCTGCAGGACGACCCCGATCTGGGCCCGCAGCTTCTTCTGCTGCAGGTCGGTGATCGACACACCATCGATGAGGATCTCCCCGTCCGTCGCGTCGTAGAAGCGGGAGATGAGATTCACCAGCGTCGACTTGCCGGCACCGGAGTGTCCGACGAGGCCGATCATCTCTCCCGGTTCGACGGTGCATGACACTCGGTCCAGGATGCGGGCAAAACCGTCGTAGGTGAAGGAGACATTACGGAACTCGACGCGCCCCTCGATCACGCCCGGGTCCTTCGCGTCGGGCCGGTCCATCACCTCGGGTTCGGTATCGAGGATCTCGAAAACCCGCTCGGCTGTGGTGGCCGCCGACTCGAGTTCGTCCGATAGTCGGCTCAGTTCACGCACTGGGCTGAGAAACATGACCATGTAGGAGATGAAGGCCTGCAGCTCGCCCAGGGTCAGCGTGTTCTCCAGAACACGATTGCCACCGAACCACCAGAGGATGACCGAGCCCATGGAGGTGATGAAGGCGATGCCGGGCATGAAGTAGGACTTCATCTTCACCGACACCATACGCGACTCACGCAACTCCGTATTGCGCTTGTCGAAGGTGCCGATCTCGCGGCCCTCCTGGGCGAAGGCCTTGACGACTTTCACCCCGGGGATCGTATCCGCCAGCTGCGAGTTCAGTGCCGAAATGCGCCGCCAGATCGTGTGGAACACCCAGTGGATCCGTTTGCGGTAGAACAAGGTGACGGCAAGCATGATCGGCGTGGGGATCAGCGCCAGCAGGGCCAGCTCCCAGTTCATCCAGAACAACGCCCCGCCGATGCCGAGCAGTGTCAGGATGGCGATGACCATGTCCTGAAAGCCAGTGGTGATGAAACCGCGCATGCGCTCCGTATCGCTCGTCACGCGGGTCATGATGCGGCCAGTGGAATGCTGGCTGTAGAACGACAGGGACAACAGCTGCAGATAGTTGAAGATCTCGGTTTGCAGGTCGTACGTGATGCGTTGACCCAGCCACCCGAGCGTGTAGGAACGCACGCCGTTGATCAGCATGCGACTGAAGTGGATGGAAAGCAGCCCCATGACGATCCACAACAGGTCATCGACGTACCCCGCCTCCGGTATCATCGGCCCCAGATCTAAGTCCTGCCGGCGGACACCCTCGGCGTCGGTGCCCATGTAGTCGGAGATAACGGGCGTGATCACATCGTCGATGAGCCGTCGGTTCAGCTGCGGCGGCAGCATGCCGATGGCCGTCATCGTCAGGGTCAGAACAAACCCGAAGATGGCCACCTTCTTGTACGGCTTGACGTAGGAGAACAGTCGCCAGAAGGTTTCGCGTTTCTTGATGCAGGCGGGGCAGACCTTCGAACCGGCCCGCAAGGCGCGGCCGCAGGTCTCGCAGTGTTCGACGCGCCGGTGCGGGATGGCGCCATCGTCGTCGTCCTCACCCACCCGGACCGTGGGACTGGCCATGGCTGCTTCCACGACCTGCGGGATGGACGAGAACTTGAAGTAGTTGCCCTGGGAGAAACGGACGAGCTCGTGCATGCCGTCGGGCATGTCGATGACGAGTGAACCGTTGCCGACGTAGCTGCGCGTCTGGATGCGCTTCACCTCGGCCAGCGGAAAGGTATCGACTCGCGGCGCGCCACCATTGGCGTGCAATACGAGGATGCGCTCGTCCGTCAGAACGAGCCAGTTCTCACCGTAGCGCCCGTCGCGATCCAGATCGGCGACCAGCAAAGCGAGGAGCAACTCGCCCGGGTGCAGCTCCCGACGCAGGTGCGGCTCTAGTTCTTCCGAGATGGGTTCGAGGAGGTCCGTGGCGGCTATCTCCTCGGAGGGCGGGAAAGGACGTTCAACCAGCTGCGGCGCAGGTCCGCGGGAACCATCATAAAGGACTGAATCTCTTGGTGTTGGGGCCGTTCAAGATCTGTCAACAGCCCGTCAAATCACGTAACCTAAGCTAATGCACGAGGTTACGCGTGGCAACAGAGCCTCTCAAAGGTTGTCACGGGGGATTCATCCGGCGTAGATTCCGGCCATGCCCACAACCTATACGCCCCAGCAGATACGCCAACGCCTCGATCGCCTGCCGCGCCTGCGGCTGGCCGCCTTGCCCACCCCACTTGACGAACTGCCGCGTCTTTCGACGGCTGTCGGTGGTCCCCGTATCTGGATGAAACGGGAAGATCTGACGGGCCTGGCCTTCGGCGGCAATAAGATTCGCGAGTTCGAGTACTCCATAGCGCCGGCGGTAGCCGCCGGATGTGACGTGCTTGTTCATGGCGCCGCGGCCCAGTCCAATCAGTCGCGGCAGACGGCGGCCGTCGCAGCTCGACTTGGCATGAAGTCCGTGCAGGTGGGCCGCGCCGACGCCCACGCACAGCCCCAGGGCAACCTGCTGCTGTCCCATCTGTTCGGTGCCGAAGTCCTGTTGCCACCCATCGACGAGCAGGGAGCAACGTTGCAGGCCACGATGGAACGTCTGCGCGCCGCGGGGCACAAACCGTACAACACGAGCTCTGACGGTGCCGTCTACCGTGGCATCGCCTACGTCGACGGCTTCCTCGAGCTGTGGTCGCAGCTGCGGGAGCGCGGCGTGAAACCCGACGTCATCTACCTCTGCTCCGGGGCACACACACACACGGGCATTGTCGTGGCAGCCAGAGCCCTCGGTCTTCCCCTGCGCGTCGTCGGTATCAGCCCCAGTCCCCGGGACGACGACGACGCGGCGCAGCACATGGCGCAGCTGGCTGCCGAGCACTGCCGGATCCTCGACCTCGACCTCGACATCACGCCGGACGATCTGGAGAGCACCGCCGAGTTCGTCGGCCCCGGCTACGGCGTCGTCACCGACGGCAGCCGCGAGGCGCTGCAACTGGCCGCACGCAGCGAAGGACTCGTGCTCGATCCCTGTTACACGGGCAAAGCCATGGCGGGTCTCATCGCCCATGTGCGCGCCGGCTGGTGGACGGCACAGCAGACGGTCGTCTTCGTACATACGGGTGGCACGCCGGCGCTGTTCGCCTACGCCGATGAGCTGGGGCTGGATTTCGAGACTACGGACGGCACGTGAACCTGCCGACGCCGCAGCCTGAGCGCCTGGCCCGGCGTAGCGATCTGGTGCGCCGCCTGGCCGGGCTGGTTGACACAGGCGGCCTCATTCATCGTGCCGAAGACCTCGTCGTCTATGAGTGTGACGGCGTTTCGGCCTATCGGCAGACCCCTCTCGCCGTCGCCCTGCCGACATCCACCCAACAGATCATCGAGGTGGTGCAGGCCTGCGGTGAACTCGACATCCCCATCGTTCCCTGGGGAGCCGGCACGGGGCTATCCGGCGGCGCCCTGCCTCTCGGCGACGGCATCGTCCTCAGCCTGGCGCGCATGAACCGGGTTCTGCGCGTCGATATCGAGGATCGCGCCGTCACCGTCGAGCCGGGCGTGACGAACCTCGCCGTATCTCACGCGGTGGCCGCACACGGCTGCTACTACGCCCCCGACCCCTCGAGCCAGATCGCCTGCACTATCGGCGGCAACATCGCCGAGAACGCCGGTGGCGTGCACTGCCTGAAGTACGGCACGACGACGAACAACCTGCTCGGGGTACAGCTCGTATTGCCTGACGGCGACATCGTCGACATCGGCTCCGCCGCCATGGAGCGCTCCGGCTACGATCTGCTGGCCCTGTATGCCGGCTCGGAAGGCTTGCTCGGTATCGTCACCGAGGCGACACTGCGAATCCTGCCGAAGCCCCAGTCGGCGCGGGCGCTGATGGCCGCATTTGATACGGTGGCAGCCGCCGGCGCGGCCGTGGCCGACATCATCGGCGCCGGCATCGTGCCGGCCGGCATGGAGATCATGGATCGACTCTCCATCGAAGCGGTGGAGGAATTCCTCGGCTGCGGCTATCCCGTCGGCGTCGAAGCCCTGCTGCTGGTCGAGGTGGACGGTCCCGCTGCCGAGGTCGATGCCCAGATCACCGCCGTGGAAGCGCTGGTATCGACGGCCGGATCGCCACAGATCCGCCATGCCGATACGCCCGAGGAGCGCCAGCGTCTGTGGGCGGGACGCAAGGCCGCCTTCCCTGCCATGGGTCGGATCAGCCCCGACTACTATTGCATGGACGGCACGATCCCACGGGGCCGCCTGCCCGATGTGCTGGACCGTATCGCGACCCTGTCCGCGGCCTGCGGCCTGCGGGTGGCCAATGTGTTTCATGCCGGCGATGGCAACCTGCATCCGCTGGTGCTCTACGACAGCAACGTGGATGGCGAACTCGAGCAGGCCGAAGAACTCGGTAGCGAGATCCTCAAGGTCTGCGTCGAGGTCGGGGGCGTACTCTCCGGCGAACACGGCATCGGCATGGAGAAGCGCGACCTCATGCCCTGCCAGCTCTCCGATGACGATCTAGACTTGCAGGGGGAACTGAAACGCGCCTTTGATCCGACCGGGTTGCTGAATCCGGGCAAGGTCTATCCTGTGCTGCGCACCTGCTCCGAAGGGCGAATGCACGGACACGCCGGGCACCAGCCGATGGCCGACCTGGAGCGGCCTTAGTTGCCCGGAAACGTCCTCCGTCCAGCCGACGCCGGTCAGGTCGCCGAGCTGGTTCGCGACGCCGCTGCCAACGATTCGAGCCTGGCCCTGCGTGCCGGTCGCACCAAGGACCGCCTCGGGCGTGCCACGTCGGCGGTCCACCCCGTCGACCTGTCCGCCCTGAGCGGCGTCGTCACCTACGAACCCGAGGAGCTCATCCTCATCGCGCGTCCGGCGACCCCGCTGGCCGAGGCGGAGGCGCTGCTGGCCGAGCATGGACAGCACCTGGCCTTCGAGCCGCCGTACTGGGGGACCGGCGCGACGCTTGGTGGCACACTCGGGGTGGCAGCTTCTGGCCCCCGGCGGTTTGTCGCCGGTGCGGCTCGCGACTTCGTCCTGGGAATGGAGTTCGTCGACGGTCAGGGGCGGGTGATCCACGCCGGCGGCCGCGTGGTCAAGAATGTGACCGGCTATGACCTGTGGCGATCCCTGGTGGGAGCCTATGGGACACTCGGCATCATGACCGAGGTGTGTCTGAAGCTGTGGCCGCAACCTGCGAGCCAGCGGACACTGGCCGTTGCCGGCCTGCAGCGGCAGGCCGCCCTGGCTCTCATGTTGGACTGGTCTCGACGCCCTGAGTCTATCACCGGCATCGCGTGCACCTCGGAAGACGACACGGTATGGATCCGTATAGAAGGATCTGAAGCTGCGACACTGCCACAGACCGAAACCCTCTGGCGGGAAGCCGGCGCGGGAGACATCCTGTCACAGACCGCATCGAGAAACCGATGGGAATCGCTGCGCGAGGGTGGCGATCTGACGGCCGCAGCGGGCGAGGTCTGTTTCCGCATCGTCGTGCCTCCCTCCCGGGCCGACGACGCCCTGACACAACTGACCGAACGAGGCCTGTCGCGCTGGTGTCTCGACTGGGCGGGGGGTCTGCTCTGGGCCGTGATGCCCGAAGACTGCCCGGCGCACGCCGTGCACGCCATCGCCGACGGCGTAGCTGGAATGGCGTCTCGTCTGGGCTCCGAGCCGCAGGATGCCAATCGGGAAGCCTTCACGCCGTTGTCAGCCGGCGTGGGACGGCTGAACGAGAGCTTGCGGCGAACGCTGGACCCGCACGCTCTGTTCAATCCCGGTCGTGCGGCCTCTCCTCGCGCAGGCCGACCTTGAGCGTACCCAGAGACACTGCCCCCACAGCGGTCGATGGCGGTCGGGATTCTGAGAAGCGGACCAACCCGAAGCGGGACGGCACGTGGTACTGGGGCTTCTCTGTCTGCGTGTCCGACCAGACGCTGAACTGGGGATTCGTCTTCCCGCCGATCCGGTAGAGATTCAAGCGCCACTCATCGCCAGCTGCCGGCGGCAACCGGGGTGCGTACTCCTCGAAGCTCGCAAAGGGAATCGCAATCTCCGTCGTCCACCGATCATCGGTGTCGCTGTCGTCGTTGAGCGTGCCCTCGATGGTGATGGCCACTTCCACGCCCGGCGCATTCCAGCTGCTGCTCCGGCCATCGCGCGGTGATCGATCGAGGATTGTGCCGAGGGCGTTGAACTCGAAGTTGAAGTAGTCATCGACGTTTGCTGTGTCAGGGGCGACGAAGACCTCGACGGCATCGTCACGAGACACGGCGGCGTCGCGATTCCGCAGCGTCGCCGAGATGTGTTGATCCGACGCCACGAAGGAGACGTAGAGAAAGCGGTCATCCCAGAGGAGCCGCGCCTCGGTCGGCTCCTGCTCGCCACTCTCATGCCACGGGAAGATGAACGGCCGTACCGGGCGGGCATCCCGCCAACTTGCCTCGTCCAGGACACCATCGATGGTGTTCTGCGTGTCCGCCCGATGCACCGTGTAAGATGGCAGGTCGGACTGTGCCTTCACCTGCACTGCAAGACACACAAGGCAGACGCAGATCCGCATCGTCCATCTCTCGATCTTCCGAAGCATACACTCTGACCTGGCAGTTGAGGCCAACGAAGCTGGCACAGAACAGATGGACAGTGGACCGCAAGCTCTGCTCAAGGCCACATCTCGATTCATGGCAAGTCCTTTGATACCTCTGCGTTCGACATCGCGCATGATGGCAGCGCCGCGTGACTGAAGGCGCAGTGGTGACTTCTGGACATCTGGTCCTGTCGATCCTCACTGTTCTGTTCGCTAGGTCCGTCGCTCCACGATCGCCAACAGTTTGCGGAGTCCGCGAGACAGCAGCAACCGTCCCATGTCACGCAGACGCGGTGAGGCAACCATGGAAGCGGCCAGACACCCGACGCCCAGCAACACATGATGGTGAAGCACATGCCAGACGCCCAGCGTCACATACGCTGCCCCGACGACCTGCCAGAGCCGCTGCTGAGGCAGCCAGGGCGAGGGGACCTGGCGTCGGAAGTCCGGCCGGAGCCTTGAATTCGGGGCAACCACTGTCGTCAAGTTAATTGAGGTGCTGAATCGTCTCATCGGTGCGCGCCCATTCAGCCAGCACCGTACGTCCTTCTCCCTCGAGAAAGCCTCTCTCCAGCGTGACATAGCGCGCCTCGATGCGTCCCTGGTCCGCCACCGGATGACGGAACTGACGCGGCTGCAGCAGGATTGCAGTCATGTACACCTCTCCCAACGCATGTCCGGCGAGGGCCACGTGGGCAAACGTGTAGTGGTGCGGCCGGGGGCGCTGCCTGTTTCGCAGTTGTTCGATGATGTGACTGTCCTGTTCCATTCGGGCCCCCATTGTCTTCATATTACATCCCCTGTGTGGGGCACGCCTACCGTGAGTCCGAGTGCATCGGCGAGAGAAGAGTTTAATGTCACATGATATTTCTCTATATCATATGATATTTTATATCATACTTTGTAATACTATTAAATGTCAAGACAGAATCCGATGAGAGACCGAGCCATTGCTCTCGCCGTACAGCTCCCGCGAGCAAAGCCTCCGATGTTTTTCCAGGACGCCAGCTGATCAGAAGATGTGCCCCGGCCGATAGTCGGGCGGCGGCGTGTTCCTGCCGCTCAGCCACTGCGACCGGGCGTGCCGGGCGTAGACGTAGCGGTAGTCGTAGGTCTCCTCGGGCATCGACACGTTGCCCGCGCTCGGGTATCGGGCGATGGCCTCCTCGACGATGTCGATCCCGAGGCCGGGGGTGTCTGGCACGACGATGTGGCTGTTCTCGATCACGGGATGCCCCGTCATCACCTCGTAGCGCTGGGGGACGTCGTCGGCCAGGTGCTCGAGAATGAGAAAGTTGGGCAACGTCGCCATCAGATGAACTGCAGCCATCTCCGCCACGGGGCCCAGTGAGCCATCGTGGGGAGCCATGGTGATGTAGTGGGCCTCGGCCATGGCGGCCATCTTCTTCATCTGCAGCAGCCCACCGGCCCGGCCGGTGTCGGGCTGGATCACGTCGACGATCTCCCGCTCGATCAGCTCGCGGGTCCCCCATATCGTGGCGTGCCTCTCTCCGGCGGCGATAGGCAGGTCAACGGCATCGGATACACGAGCGATGGCTTCGATATTCTCCGGGGCGACGGGATCCTCATAAAACAGCAGATCGAACTCTTCCAGCGCCTGCCCCAGGGCGATGGCGTCGCGCGTCGTCAGCCACGGGGGTCCGTGTACATCCACCATGAGGTCCACTTCGGGGCCCACCTCATCGCGGAGGGCGGCCACTGTTTCGACGCAGTTGGTGATGCCCCCCGTCTTGATCGCCGTGTAGCCCTCGTCGACCAGTTCCCGCGCCCGCTCCGCGGTGTGGGCATGGGCGTAGATGCGCACCTGGTCGCGCATCTTGCCTCCCAGCAGGCTCCAGACCGGCACCCCGAGGGCCTTGCCTTTGATATCCCACAGGGCCATCTCGATCCCCGTCAGGGCGCCACCACCGACGATGCCCGTCATGCCGTGGCCCATCATGGCCGACAGCATCTTCTGCCACAGGCGCTCGATGTGCTGGGGATCCTCGCCGATCAGCAACGGTGTCAGGTCCTTGATCGCCGTCTCCACCACCCGTGGCCAGCCGCTGGCCTCACCGATCCCGGTGAGGCCGTCGTCGGTGTGCACCTTGACGAACAGCCAGTTGCGGGCCGCCCAGCCGCCCTGCCCGGGGGGTGCCGCGTGCAACAGAAACGTTTCGATGCGCTCGATCTTCACCTTCGATCTCTCCTTGTGGGGCCATTTCGTTGCGATGCATCTAGTTGACCCTCTATTGGTTGAGCCTTAATTTCTGTCTTTTCCTGAACTTACGCGGTTTCGCTCAGCGAGCCGATCCCCACCACCTGCGACGTTCCGTCCTCATGAGCTCCTCCGGGTCCCTCGGCCAACTCCTCGGCCCCATTCAGAAGGAGATTGACCTTTTCGAACAACGCCTGGACGAGATGCTCCAGGGCGACGTCGAGATGGTCCACGATGTGGTCCGCTACATGGCTACACTCAAGGGCAAGCGGCTGCGTCCGGCACTGACGGTACTCTGCGCCCGTGCCACGGAGCACTGGGACGATCGTGTGATCGATGCCGGCGTCGGCGTCGAGATGATCCATGCTGCCACCTGTATCCACGATGATGTCGTCGATCAGGCGGACACACGGCGGGGCAAGGACTCGGTCAACAGCAAATGGAATGACCATGTCGCCGTGCTCATGGGCGACTTTCTGCTGGCCAAGGCGCTGTGCCTGTTGGTGGATCTGGGCAACCTGGAAGCGCTCGGGGCGGTGTCGCGAGCCACTGAGCGGCTCAGCCAGGGCGAGATCTTCGAGTTTCAGATCGGACTGCAGGCTGACACCCGCGAAGAGTCGTACTTCGCCATGGTGGGCGACAAGACGGCCTCGCTGATCTCTGCCTCGTGTCGTATTGGCCCATTGATGGCCGACGCACCGCGGGAGATGGTGGAGGCTCTGACCAAGTATGGCGAATCCCTGGGCCTGGCTTTCCAGATCGCCGACGACATTCTCGACTTCACAGGAGATGCGTCGACCCTGGGCAAGCCGGTGGGACATGATCTGCGCGAACGCAAGATCACCCTGCCGTTGATCAAGGCTCTGGATAAGGCGCCCGAAGACGAGCGCAGCGGCATCGTCAGCATTCTGACGTCACCGACTCCGAGCGAGGGAGACTGGGCCCGAGTCGTCGACTTCGTCACGCAGTACGACGGTGTCGGCGCCGCGCAACAGACTGCACGGGAATATGCGGCGCAGGCGCAGTCCTGCCTGCAGATACTGCCGACATCGGTGTCTCGCTCGATCCTCGAGACAGCGGTGCGGTTGGTCGTCGAGCGCGACAGCTGAAGCTTCGCCTCCTGGTTGGGGTGGCAGGTCTGGGGCTGGTGCTCCTGCTGCTGCCCAAGGCGGAGCCAGCCAGGCCACAGGAGATATTCCATGTGGCCATGGGCACGATCGTCCGCGTCGCTTTGTTCGTGAGCGAAGCGGAGGGCCCGGCGTTGTTCGCCCTCGCCCGCGACGAGATCGATCGGCTGGCGGGCAAGTTGACGCACTACGGTTCGGTTGGTGAAGTAGCGCGGGTCAACCGTGATGCCCACTCCGGCTGGGTCGAGATGTCCGAGGAATTGTCCGAGGTCCTGGGTCTGTCGCTGGACCTTGCCCGGCGTACCGGGGGTGCCTTCGATCCATCTCTCGGAGCCCTGACGCAGCTGTGGGGGTTCCCTGACGCGGTGCAGCCGCCGACGCGGGGTGCGATCGATTCGGCCCTGAGTCGGAGTGGCTATGTGCACGTGCGCCTCGAAGGTGGCCGTGTGCGTTTTGCCCGCGGCGGTGTACGGCTCGACCTGGGTGCCGGTGCCAAGGGTTTTGTCGTCGATCGGACTGTGGCCCGCTTGCAGGCAGCCGGTGCAACGGCAGGTGTTGTGGAAGCCGGCGGCGATCTGCGCTACTGGGGTACCAAGCCCGACGGTCGGGACTGGCACTTCGGTGTGCAACACCCGCGCGAGCCGGAACTCGTCGTCGCCGTCGGTGACGTCGGCCTGGCGGCGTTGGCCACGTCAGGGGATTACGAACAGACCTTCGAGTCGGATGGGCAGCGTTATCATCACCTGCTCGACCCGGAAACGGGGATGCCGGCACGCCGGACTGTGAGCGCCACCGTCTGGGCACCCAGTGCGCTGGCGGCAGATGGGCTGGCTACGGCGGCTTTCGTCGCCGGCCCCCGGCAGGCTCTGCAATGGGCCGCGTCCGACGACAGTATGGAAGTGCTGATCTACTACGAGTCCGATGGTGTGCTCAAGCGCGCACTGTCGGAAGGACTGACGGGGCGCATTGATGCGGCCCGTGACTCACCCGCTCACACTCCGTGAGCCCACAGGCAAAAGCGAAGCGATGACACAGAACTGGAAGAACCTGCTGATCCTGGCCCTCGTGGTCGCCGCCGTGTTCCATCTCTATCCCACCGTCCAGTTCTACCAGATGGATGGCGACGCACGGCAGAGCATGGAGCAAGATCGGCCTGCGACCTACTACGACCTGCAGAAGCGCGCCATCAATCTCGGTCTCGACCTGCAGGGCGGCATCCACCTGGTCATGGAAGTGCAGATCGCTGACCTGGAAGCGGAGGAAGCGCGGGATGCCGTCGATCGGGCGCAGGAGGTCATCCGCAACCGTGTCGACCAGTTCGGCGTCGCCGAGCCCACGATCCAGCGCCAGGGTGAGAACCGCATCATCGTCGAGCTCCCCGGACTGCAGGATGTGGAGCGGGCCAAGAACCTGATCGGCCAGACAGCTCTGCTCGAGTTCCAGTTGCTCGAGCCGGACGAGGACCGTGATCGTCTGCTGCAGCGCATCGACGCCGTGCTGGCTGCAAGTGATGGCGGGGACGAGACCTCCGAGTCCGTCGACGAGGGCGAGGCCCCGACCGGGGCCGACACGACAGCGCTGGCAGAGCCGGCCACACCGAGCCTCTTCGGTGAGGACAGCGACGCTGGTGCTGACCTCTTCGAAGACGGTGCCGACGAGGCCACGCCTGCCGCCGGACTGCTGACCCGGCTGGTCCGCATCGGCACGGGTGTCGGTGTATTGCAGCGCGACCTGGCCGGCGTCAAGGCCATGCTCGCCGACCCGCGGGCCCAGAGCCTGGTCCCGTCGGATGTGGAGTTTCTTTTCACCAGCAAGGCCGAAGGGCCCGAAGGCTCGCGCTACTACCTGCTCTATCTGGTCCGCATCCGGCCGGAGATGACCGGAGGCATGATCGCCGACGCCCAGGTCACCATCGGTCAGAGCGTCGAGTACATGGGACAGCCCATCGTCGACCTGTGGACGACGGACGATGGCGTGCGACGCTTCCGCACGGTCACCGGCGCCCATATAGGTGAACGGCTGGCCATCGTCCTCGACGGCGCCGTCTACTCGGCGCCGACGATCCAGTCCAAGATCATGAACGGCCGCTCGATCATCACCGGCTCCGGCACCCAGGAGGAGGCCAAGGATCTGGCCATCGTTCTGCGGGCCGGCGCCTTGCCCGCCAAGGTCGAGATCATCGAGGACCGCACCGTCGGCCCCTCGCTGGGTCACGATTCAATCGAACAGGGACGCGTGGCGGGAATCATCAGCATGGTCATCGTCGCCGTGTTCATGATCCTCTACTACCGTTTCGCCGGCATCGTGGCCGATGTGGCGCTGGCCATGAACGTGCTGTTCGTCATGGCCGTACTCGCCGGTTTCCACGCGACCCTGACCCTTCCCGGTATCGCCGGTATCATCCTCACCATCGGTATGGCCGTCGATGCCAACGTGCTCATCTTCGAACGGATACGGGAGGAGTTGCGGGCGGGCAAGACCGTGCGTGCTGCCATCGACGCCGGCTACGGCAACGCCCTGTCGGCCATCATCGACGCCAACATCACGACCTTTATCGTCGGTATCGTACTCTACGAGTTCGGCACGGGGCCGATCCGCGGTTTCGCTCTGACGCTGTGCGTCGGTATCGTCTCCAGTCTCTTCACCGCCCTGGTGGTGACGCGATCGATCTTCAGCCTGTGGACGTCGCGCTCCGGCACGACAAGCCTGAGCATCGGTCCGGTGGCCTTCCTGGCCAACGCCAAGGTCGCTTTCCTGTCGTTGCGCAAGATCGCCTTCGGCGCCTCGGGCGTGGTGCTGGCCGCCGGCATCATCTCCATTTTCGCCCACAACGGGCTGACACCGGGTATCGACTTTGCGGGCGGCACGCTGCTCGAGTTGCACTTCGATCCGCCGGTGCAGGTGCAGACGCTGCGTGACGAGCTCAAGCGCGTCGATGTGGGCGGGCAGACCGTCGATCTGAGCAGTTCGGAGATCAAGCAGTTCGGTCCGCCCACCGATATCCTCATCCGGGTCACCGAGGAGGCCGCCGGCACCGACATCGCCGACGGCATCAAGGCGACGCTGTCCACTGCCCTGGCGGGCAACATCGATACTGGTGACTGGGTTCGCCGTCAGGAAAAGGTGGGGCCGAGGATCGGCGAAGAGCTGACCGGCGCCGCAGTGCGCGCCGTGCTGCTGTCATTGGCCCTGATCCTGGTCTACATGGCCTGGCGCTTCAAGCAGTTCCTCTACGGCATCGCCGCCGTCGTCGCCCTGTTCCACGACGTCATTCTCACCCTGGGTCTCATCTCCATTCTCGACATGGAGATCACCCTCGCCGTCGTCGCCGGCCTGCTCGCCATCGTCGGTTATTCACTGAACGACACGATCGTCGTCTTCGATCGTATCCGTGAGAATCTGCTCGGTCGGCGCAAGAAGGTCTTCTCCGAGATCCTTGACGGCAGCATCAACGAGTGTCTCAGCCGCACCTTCATCACGTCGCTGACGACCCTGATGGCGGTGATCGCCATGATGGTCTGGGGGGGCGAAGTGATCCGTGACTTCACCGTCACCCTGCTCATCGGCATCCTCGTCGGTACGTATTCCTCCATGTTCGTCGCCAGCCCCGTCCTCTTCTATGGACAGCAGCGCGTCGAGAAGGCCGACTCGAACAGCTAGTTGATCAGGCGGCGCCCTCCTTTGCGGAGGGCGCCCCGAGGTTCTTTCGCCCATGCGCAGTCTTGGCGTATGCGTCATCCTGCTGGCCCTGGCCGCCGTCGCGCCGCCAGCGGACCAACGAGGGCCATTCGAGCCACTGTGGGCCCTTGGTGCCCTGGTGCTGCTGGCTGTGACCTTCCAGAACGTCCTGCGCCGTTTCCACCTGCCGGCGGTGGCCGGCTGGATCCTTGCCGGTCTCGTTCTCGGCCCGTCTCTCTTCCGAGTTGTCGATCCTCTCCGTGTGCCGCTGCTGGGGCTTTCGTTCGCCTTAGCCGGAGTACTGGCCGGACTGCTGGTCGGACTCGGTGTCAGCTGGCCCAGGGCCCGCCGCGGCTGGCGCGTAACACTCGTGCTTGCCGCCTCGACGGTGATCACCTTCGCCGTCGTCGCCGGCGGCATCACCGTCACCACCGGCCTCTCGACAACCCCGGTCCTGCTCGTGGCTGCCTTCGCCTCCATGTGGGGGCCGCTGATGGCCGACTTCTGGCGCAACCGTGAAGTCCAGGTCGTCAGCCTCTTCGGTGCCTGCGTCTCCTTTGTTCTGATCAGTGCCGTCATCGGAGCCCTGGATCTTCCGGGTGGCCTCCATTGGGTGGTACGGTTGTGGCTGGCCATCCTCGGCGGGGCGGCGGCCGGAGAGGCCATCTGGCGACTTCGACTGCTCGAGAGCAGGGCGTCAGCCCTGCTGAGTCTCGCGGCTCTGACGCTGATGGCCACCTTCGCCGCCAGCCTCCATGACCTGCCGACGTTGCCTGTCGGGCTCGGAGCGGGTCTGATCCTGGCCGCCCGGCAAGGCTCCGGGCGACAGCTCGAGCATCTGCTGGCACCGGCACGACCCACGGCGATCCTGTTGTTTGCCGCCCTGCTGGCCGCCTCGGCGGACATTGGCGGGGTCTTGTGGCCCGTGCCGCAAGGCCTGATCGAAATCGTCGGAGTACAGGCAATCACTCTCGTGCTGATCCGTGGTGTTGCCCCGGCACTGTGGTATCCCCTGCCCTCGGACGCCGAATTCTCGCGCCGTTCAGGCTGGCTGCTGCTGCCGCGCGGCCTCATCGCCGGACAGCTCGTCCTCGGCGCTGGAGCCGCCCTGCCCGCCCTGTTGTCTTCCGGCGACAGTTCGCTGTTGCGGGCTGTAGTGGTGGCCGACGTGCTCGTGTACTCGCTCTTTCTCGGGGCTCTGGCCGCCTTTGTCCCGCCGCCACCGCCGGCGCCGCCGGCCATCACCGAAAAGGATGTCGAACTCGCCTGAGAACGGCCCGGATTGCAGGCATCCGTCTTGTGTCTGATCAGACCGAGGGGTATCTTTTTGGGCTGCCATGGACGCGATTGCCCGCAACTGGAAGGCCCTCAACGAACGCGTCGCAGACGCCGCCGAACGGGCGGGGCGCTCGGCTTCTGAGATCACGATCGTGGCGGTGACGAAGACGCGCACCGCCGACGAGGTCTCGGCGGCACTGGCCGCCGGCGTGACCGATGTCGGTGAAAACCGCGTGCAGGAGGCGGCCTCGAAGCGTGAACAGGTGACCGGGGTCGCCCGCTGGCATATGGTCGGTCAGTTGCAGCGCAACAAGGCGGGCCAGGCGGTCGACATCTTCGATGTGGTACATTCGGTGGACGGCAGTCGTCTCGCCGACGCTCTGGCACGGCGCGCCGCCGAGGCCGAGCGTGAAATCGAAGTGCTGCTGCAGGTCAACACGTCAGGCGCAGCGCAGCAGGCGGGGGTCGAGATGGCGGCGTTCCCGGCTCTGCTCGAACACGTGGCCGGTCTTGACCATCTGCGTCTTCGTGGCCTGATGACGATCGCGGCGCACAGCGACGACGTCGAAGTCATACGCTCCTGCTTCGCCCGGCTTGGCGATCTGGCGCAGAAACACCGCCAGACAGACTCCGTTCGCCTCGACGTACTGTCGATGGGCATGAGCGGGGACTTCGAGATCGCCATCGAGATGGGCGCCACCATGATCCGTGTGGGTACCGTGCTGTTCGGAGAACGATCTTCCCGTGGGTGACCAGATGAACGACCTGACCAGCGCCGGTGACAGTCCCCTCTTCGATGGTACCAGCTTCCTCAACGGCATCCTCGGCCTCGTCGACAGCCTGCTGGCCTTCTATCTCATCGTGATCCTTGCCCGGGTCATCATCTCCTGGGTCAATCCCGATCCCTACAGCCGCATCGTGCAGATCCTCTGCGGTCTCACCGACCCGGCGCTGAATGCCGTGCGCCGCCGGCTTCCTGCCTTCTTCTGGAGCGCCGGCCTCGACTTCACGCCACTCGTGCTGGTTCTCCTGTTGCAGGTGGCCCGGCTATTTCTCGGAAGCCTGCATCTGTGAGTGCCGCCTTCTCGAACGCGGAAAACGGATCCTTCTTCGGCGCGGTTCCGGGTCACCCCGACTTCCCGGCCCAGGAACGGGCCGTGCTGCAGGGCTGGCTCGACGGCGACCTCTACCGCAAGTCGGTGGAGAGCCGGCCTGCGGACCGGGCCTTCCACTTCTATGACGGCCCGCCTTTCGCCACCGGGCTGCCGCACTACGGCCACCTGCTGGCATCGATCACCAAGGACGTGGTACCTCGTTACTGGACCATGCGCGGCTATCGCGTCGAGCGTCGCTGGGGCTGGGACTGCCACGGACTGCCCGTCGAGAATGAAGCCGAGCAGCAACTGGGCCTGAAGTCGCGTCGCGACATCCTCGAGTACGGTGTGCCGCGCTTCAACGAGTTCTGTCGCTCCGTCGTCCTGCGCTACACAGCAGAGTGGCAGGAGCTGATCCAGCGTCTCGGCCGCTGGGTCGACTGGGACAATCAGTACCGGACGATGGACCCTGACTTCATGGAATCGGTGTGGTGGGTGTTCAAGTCGCTGTGGGACAAGGACCTCATCTACAAGGGCTACAAATCTCTGGCCTACTGTCCGCGGTGCGCGACGCCGTTGTCCAATTTCGAGGTCAACCAGGGATATCAGGACACGCAGGATCCGTCGATCACGGTGCGCTTCCAGGTAGCCGATCAGCCGGGTCTGTCGCTGCTGGCCTGGACGACGACCCCGTGGACCCTGCCATCCAACATGGGTCTCGCCGTAGGTCCCGAAGTCGACTACGTGCGTGTCACCACGACGGGCGGCGAACAGCTGATCATGGCGCGGGCTCGTCTCGAGGCGATGTTCAAAAAGCGCGAATCGGAGATCGGCAACGTCGAAGACATGGCTGTAGCCGATCTGGTGGGTCTGCGTTACGAGCCGCTGTTCCCCTACTTTGCCGACCTGGCCGCAGAAGGCGCCTTCCAGGTTGTGGCCGCCGATTTCGTGTCGACTGAAGACGGCTCCGGCATCGTCCACATCGCCCCCGGCTTCGGTGAGGAGGACTACCAGCTCGGCCAGCGTGTGGGTCTGCCCACGGTGTGCCCCATCGATGCCGACTGTCGCTTCACCGACGAGGTATCGGACTTTGCGGGTGAGTTCGTCAAGGACGTGGACACGCCCGTGATCCGCCATCTGCGAAGCACGGGGCAGCTGTTCAGCGAGGGCTCCATCGAGCACAGCTACCCGTTCTGCTGGCGCTGCGACTCGCCCCTCATCTATCGCACGATCTCGACCTGGTTCGTGCGCGTCGAAGGTGAGTTGAAAGAGAAGATGATCGCCGCCAACCAGAAGGTGTGGTGGATCCCCGAGCACATACAGGACGGTCGTTTCGGCAAGGGACTCGAAAGTGCACCGGATTGGGCCATCAGCCGCAATCGCTACTGGGGCACGCCGCTGCCGATCTGGCGCAACGAAGAAACGGGCGAAGCGGTCTGCGTCGGCAGCCGGCAGGAATTGTGCGACCTGACAGGTCAGGACGTCGACGACCTGCACAAGCACGTCATCGACGAACTTGAGATCCCCTCACCCACGGGTCAGGGCACCCTGCGGCGAATCCCTGAGGTCCTCGACTGCTGGTTCGAGTCGGGATCGATGCCCTACGCGCAGAAGCACTACCCCTTCGAGGGACGCCAGCAGTTCGAAGCCGACTATCCCGCCGACTTCATCTCCGAGAACCTCGATCAGACCCGTGGCTGGTTCTACACGCTCACCGTGCTCTCGGCGGCGTTGTTCGACTCGCCCGCGTTCAACAACTGCATCGTCGGTGGCATGCTGCTGGCCGAAGACGGACGCAAGCTGAGCAAGCGGCTGCGCAACTACCCCGACCCGTCCGAGATGCTCGAGACCCATGGCGCCGATGCCCTGCGTCTGTACCTGCTGAACTCACCAGCCATGAAGGCCGAGGAGCTGCGCCTCACCGAAGACGGCATCCGCCAGAGTCTGCGGGACGTCATCATCCCCTTGTGGAACTCGTACAGCTTCTTTGTGCTCTATGCCAACATCGACGGCTGGTCGCCACTCAAAGGGGCTGGCCTGACGGCGACGAACCGTCTCGATCGCTGGATCCTGTCAGAATTGCAGACTCTGGTGCACAACATCAACGAAGAGATGGAAGCCTACCGTCTCTATCGCACAGTGCCGGCCATGGTGGCCTTCGTCGAGAAACTGACGAACTGGTACATTCGCCGCAGCCGTCGGCGATTCTGGAAGTCCGACGACGATGCCGACAAGGCATCGGCGTATGCCGCACTCTACCAGGTGCTGGTCACGTTTATCAAGTGCCTGGCACCGGTGCTGCCGTACGTGACCGAGACCATCTACGGCAATCTCGTGCGCTCGTGGGACGCCGATTCGCCAGAGAGCGTACATTTGAGTGACATGCCGCTGGCCGACGAGTCACTGCGCGACGCCGAGCTCGAAGAGCAGATGGACCTCGCCATGCGCGCCTGCACTTTGGGCCGGGCCCTGCGCAGCAAACACAATCTGAAGGTTCGTCAGCCCCTGGCCCGAATCTTCCTGCTGCCCCCCGATGAACACAGCCGCGACAAGCTGGCCCAGGTGAGCGACCTCATTGCCGACGAGTTGAACATCAAGGAAGTTGTCCTCGTGGAGGACGAATCGGAGATCAGCGAGGTCTCCTACAAGCCCAACTTCAGGGCCCTCGGGCCGCGCTTCGGCAAGCGCATGAAGGAGGTGGGCGCCGTCATCAGCCGCCTGACGCCGGAGCAGGTGCAAGTTCTGGCCACCGGCGGGACGATCGAGGTGGCCGACGGCTCGATCGGCATCGATGACATCGAGGTACAGCGCCGCGAGCGTGATGACGTCGTCGTCGCCGTCGAGGACAATCTGGCCGTCGGGTTGGACGTACACGTCACTGAAGAACTGGCCTGCGAAGGCAACGCCAGGGAGTTCGTCAACCGCGTGCAGAACCTGCGCAAGGACGCCGGACTCGATGTCTCAGACCGCATCCGCCTGTGGGTGCAGGGCAGTGAGGTGATCGAGGCCGCAGTGGCTACGTTCGGCGAATCGATCGCCGCCGAAACCCTCGCCGAAGAGATCACCGTCGGCTCCTTGCCAGACGATGGCAGGACGGTGTCCAAGGATCTGGAAGTGAACGACGAAGCCTGCGCGGTCGCCCTCGACCGGGTCTGACCGCGTGGAACGAATGTTTGGATGAAGAAACAACAGAAGCCAGGATCATGACTGAGGAAGACCTGCAGTTTTTCAAGGACCTCTTGCTCGACAAGAAATCGAAGGCCCAGGGCGATCTCGAGGAGTTCGAGCGCGTCTCGCGCTCCGATACGGCCCAGGAATCGTCCGAAGATCGTTCGGCCTACTCCCTGCACATGGCCGATCGTGGCACCGATGCCATGGAACGCGAGAAGAACCTGCTCTTCGCCCAGCGCGAAGGCAGCTATCTCGATTACGTCGACGAGGCCCTGCAACGCATCGAGGACGGTACATACGGAGCCTGTCGTGAGTGTGGCGGCGAAATCGGTCGCAACCGCCTCGAAGCTGTGCCCACGGCCCCCCAGTGCATCGAATGCAAGAGCAAGGCCGACGAGAAGAAGGAGGGTTGATCTCCCTCCGCGGCATCGAACTGTGGTGCGTACCCGTCGCTCTGGTCCTCGACCAGGTCTCCAAGACGGTTGTCGTCAACACGATGAGGCTGCACAGCCCCGTGCCCCTGCTGGGTGACGCCGTGCGGCTCACCTACATCCAGAATGCCGGGGCCGCCTTCGGGCTCAAGTTGGGCGGTCCCCTGCTCCACACCCTCGTCGCCATCGGCGCCCTCGGGGTGCTCGGATGGCTGTTCCTCAGCCTTCCGGCGACCGCCCGTCTGCAGCGTACTGCCCTGGCCATGGTGCTGGGTGGTGCCCTGGGCAACATCATCGATCGGATCCGCTTCGACTACGTCATCGACTTCTTCGACGTCGGTGTCTCGGAGGCTTGGCGCTGGCCGGTCTTCAATGTGGCCGATTCCTTCGTCACCGTGGGCGTCCTCGTCCTGGCTCTGTCCTGGTCACGCCAGAAGGCACCCGACGCCCCGCCCGCTGCCGCTGAAGAGACTGCCGCCGGGAGCGAGTGCGCCATCGAGGAGTAGGCGCCTCTTGTCCGACCTGCGTTCCTTCGTCGTCGATGAGGAGGCGGAACATTCCCGCCTCGACGTCTTTCTCCAGGGCGTCTGCGACGATCTTTCCCGAAGTCGGATTCAGGGCCTCATCGGTACCGCTGCCGTGCGTGTCGGTGGCGCCTCCCGCAAAGTCAGCTATCGCGTACGTCTCGGTGACTGTGTCGAGGTGGACGTACCGGAGGCTGTGCCGCTGCAGGCCGTGGCGCAGGATCTGCCACTGACCATCCTGCATGAGGATGCGGACCTTCTCGTCATCGACAAGGCCGCCGGCATGACCGTACATCCGGCGCCGGGTTCACCGGACGGCACTCTCGTCAATGCCCTGCTCCACCACTGCAGCGACCTTTCGGGTGTGAACGGGGTCCTGCGTCCCGGCATCGTCCACCGCCTCGACCGCGACACCACCGGCCTGCTGATGGTGGCCAAGAACGACCACGCCCACCGTCATCTGGCGGCCCAGCTGGAGGCACGGACGGTGGAGCGTCGGTACATGGCGCTGGTCTGGGGAACCGTGCGGGAGGCGGGCGTCATCGATGCCGCTCTGAACCGCAACCCCAAGGACCGCCTCAAGATGGCCGTCGTGCGTCGCGGCGGCCGGCGTGCGGTCACGCACTACGAACCGCAGGAGGAGCTGGCAGGTTTCCTGACACGGATCGCACTACGCCTGGAGACCGGGCGCACGCACCAGATCCGTGTCCACGCGCTGCACATGGGCCATCCCGTGTTCGGTGACCCGGTCTATGGTGGCCGGAGCCAGGTGAATGGCATTGAGCCGAAGTTACGACCTGCGGCACAGGGCCTGCTCGACGACCTCCAGCGCCAGGCCCTGCATGCAGCGACTCTGGGCTTCGTGCACCCGAGCACGGGCGAGCAGATGCGTTTCTCCAGCGATCTGCCGGCGGACATGGAACAGACGTTGAGCGCCGCCCGGGAGCTCGGCTCCGGTTGAGCCACCTTCAGCGGGCGCTGCCGATCGTAAAACAGGGCAGTGTGAATCTGTCCACAAAGCCCAGTCTTCTGGCCGTGGCCATCGACCCGGAGTTGCCGTAGTTCGCCGTCCATGAGGGCTCCAGGTCCGATGCCGAAGGTCGAGATGGCCCAGGCCAGCTCGTCGTTGTCGGCGGTGACAACGAAGCCGAAGCCGCCCTCGACAAAGCCGTCGAACCCACCCCAGGTGCTGCCGGTTGCTCAGCCCTGCGTGGCGATCTCCATCCGGCGTGCGGCCCAACCGGCGAACAGCAGGGCGGCCAGCGTCTCGAACAACAACGCCAACAACGGCACCAGGCCCTCGCGCAGGCGGGTATCCAGATCCAGTGGCGCGGGACGGAAACGTGGGATCAACTCCGGGTCCATTTCCGCCTTCGACATGTACTCCGGCAGGAACAGGATGTGTGGCGACTCCGGATCCACGGCGTCCCGCTGCTGCAGGAACTCGCGCAGCACATCGCGGTAGGCTTCGGCCTGCCGGTGAAAGTGGTCGCGCCAGACAACTCCGGTGCCCAGCAGGGCCTCCATCGGGTATTGCATGGCGTATCCAGGAGACAGCAGGCTGACGTTGCGGGCGATGGCGAAACGGTGTGACACGCGCCCTTCGATCTCGCGCAGCTTCTGCTGGGCGCGGGCGTCGGCCTGCTCCGTGCGCTTGCCGAAAACCCTCTCGACGGAATAGTTGAGATCGCGGTCCACGGCGCGGACCCGAAACACGTAGCGGCCCGGCGCCAGGGCCTGGTATTCGAGCCGTCGTTGTTCCGTGGTCTGCCATGATTCGTCCCGGCCCTCCAGCCGGTACTGATAAACCAGTCTCCCGGGGCGCGTCTTGAGGCTCAAACCCTCGAATTCGAAGACGGTCAGCCCGGTCGAGTGAGGGATCTCCACAGCCTGCGGACTCTCGTGGCGACGGTCGGCTGTTACCGCGGTGATACGTACCTCCGGGTGGGTGTCCCGGGCGGGCCGATAGCGCGTCAGGCCGCCATCGGTGCCAAACCAGTAGTCGCCCCGTTCGTCCTGGAAGATGGTTTCTACGATGTTGCCGGACAGACCGTCGTCGACGGTCAGCTGCTGGGCGACCTGGCCGTCGAAAAGCACCACGCCTCCGCCGCTGGTGCCGAACCACACATGGCCGTCCGTACCGCAGAAGACCGCCCGGACTCCGACTTTCTCCATGTCCATCTTGAGCCGGGGACGGGAGAAAGACCGGCCGTCAAAGCACCATACGCCGGCGCTTGTGCCAAGCCATATGTTGCCGTCCAGGTCCAGAGCCAGGTCGTGTATCGCGTTCATTCGCACACCATCCAGCTGCGCCTGGATGAATTCGCGGCCGTTGAAACGTTCGAGCCGTGTTTCAGTGAGGCACCAGAGACCGCCCTCTCGATCCTCCAGCAAGGCCCTGACATTGCGGTTGCTCAGCCCATCCTCGTCTCCGTACCATGTCACCGTTTTGCCGCTCAGACAGCTCAGCCCGCTGTCTGTTCCACCGAACCAGATTCGTCCCCCCCGGTCCTGCAGCAAGGCGACTATGTTCTCATAGCGGAACAAGCCCTCCTGTTTTCCATAGCAGGTGAACGACGTACCATCGTAGAGACAGATGCCGTTCTTTTCGGTACCGAGCCACAGGCGACCGTCGGCGTCCCGCAATAGTGCTCCCACACTGCCGTGCTGCCAGCCGTCTTGTGTAGAATAACAGGTCAACGACGTGCCGTCGTACCGCATGACTCCGTCCCACGTACCCAGCCACAGGTCGCCCTTCTCGTCGGCAGCGATAGCCCTGACGTGGCCGAGTGGCTCGCCATCCTCCCTCTGCACCTGCATGAAGGTATCGGCTTCAAAGCAGCTCAGACCGGTCGAGCGCCCGGCCCAGATATGCCCTTCCCGATCCTGCAGCAGCGCCTGAATGGAGTTCGTGCCCAGTCCATCCGCCGTAGAATAAACCTGCGTGCTGTGCCCATCGTAGCGGCCCAGACCGCGCTGGCTGCCGATCCACAGGTTTCCGGCGCCGTCCTCCAGGAGGGCGAGGACTCCATGGACAATCTTTCCGGCTGCCGGCATGATGCCATTCTCCAGGTCATAGCGACCTACTCCCCCGTTGCCACCAAACCACATCTCTCCGGCGCCGTCCTCCAGCACTGCTTTGGTCCGGTATGCAGAAAAGCCATTGCTAGCGACAGCGCGAAAGGCGCTTCCGTCGTAGTGGCTCACGCCGTCCATGGTTCCGAGCCAGAGACCGCCCTGCCGATCACAGGTCATGGAAAGAATACTGTCGTGGCTCAGCCCGTCTTGACGGGTAAAAGAGGTGAAGGAGTGGCCGTCGTAGCGGCTGGCGCCACCGGCTGTGCCGAACCAGACGCCGCCCGCGGGGTCCAGGGCCAGGCAGTTGATTTTGTTGTCGACCAGTCCATCCGCCGTGGTGCAGCTGCGAAAGGACTCGCCATCGTAATAGCTGGCGCCGCTCCACGTGCCAAACCACAGGCCGCCTTGCCCGTCTTCCAGAATCGCCCTGACGCCATCGTCGATCAGACCGCTGCGCGTATCGAGCAGGGAGAACGCATGGCCATCAAAACGGATGGCTCCGCCCGGCGTGGCCGCCCATATAAACCCATGGCGATCCTGGCACAGAGCCGTTGTGTTCGTGTTGGCCAGACCATCCGTCGCGTCGAAATTACGCCAGTGACCCGGCTGGGCATTGAGGCCGGTACCGAGCGGGACAGGGAGACCGGCAAGAACCATGCTCTGCCCCTGGCCGATCGAGGTCTGGTGGATGGAGAAACCGATCTGCCGTCCTTCTGCAAAGCCAGTGACCGGCGCCAATGCCCGAATCTGGTCCTGCCAGGCCCCATCCCGCGTGAGTCGCTCGTATCGGTGCATCCACTCTGGCACGGATTCGCCGCGAAACAGCAGCCGGACCACGGGATGGTCGGTGGAATCTTCCCGATCGAAGTCGCTGAACCCGTGCTTTTCGAACAAGGGCTTCAGTTGTTTCGCATAGACGGCATCGAAGGCAGCACGGCGTTCGGGCTGCACCCAGAAGGACCAGCGCGCTATCGTCTTCAACCAATCCGACTCCTGTTGACTGGCACGAGCCCAGATTCAGATCTTCAGTTGCGAACAGAAAGGTGCGGAATCGGGCGACTTTGACAAGCCCAAGCTGCCGGATCTCTTCTACGCTCTGGAGAAGCTGGCGGCGGCGATGCCGGGCCGTCGGCTCGCCGCTTGCGTCTCCTGGACGCTTGGTTCATCGTACGTCCATGCCGCAACGAGAAGAGTTGGAGCAGGCCCTGGACGCGCTGGAGGCGCAGCGGGAGACGCTGGGTGATGCGGCGGTGGAGGCGGCACAGGCCGGGCTGCGGTTGAAGCTGGCGCAGGTGCTCGCCGCCGAGAGGCCTTCGCCGCAGGCATCCACGCCGGATGTCGACGACAGTCCAGCGCGGGCTCCCGGTGGCGGCCACGGCCCGCAGACCTACGCGGGAGATCACCGGACGAACACCGGCATGTACGAGGGAGACATCGCCCATGCCGAGGTCAACGCCGCGATCAGCGCCTCGGAGAAGGTGGTCCTTTTCGGCCAGCAGACCCGCCTGCGCTCGCGCCGGCTCATGACCGACGAACGCCTGTCGCGCATCCAGCCGGGGCATCGACTGTCGAAGTTCTTCTACGGCGGCGTGCGCCAGCTGCCCGAACGGCTGCTGGACGCGTTGCTGGCCAAGAAGGTCAGTGTCACCCTGGTCCGCGGCCGGGATCTGCTGGTGTTCCACGACCGCAGGCGTCACCAATCCTTCCACACCGGTCGCACCCGGCGCACCATCTATCTCCCTGAGCCCATCCTGGAGCACGCCTACCAGATGGGCTATGACTACTGGGCCATCGCCGAGATCCTGATCCAGGAGAGCTGGCCCCTCCTCGACTACATCCTGCTGCTGGAGATGATCGAGCGCTGCCAGGTGGCCTATGAAGATCGCTGGACGCTGGGCTATTCATTTCTACGTGAAGGCCTGCGCGCGCACAACAAGCATATGCGCGACCTGTCCGACGACTACCAGGATCTGGAGGTGGGGCTCCGCAAGGGCGACGAGATGGGAGTCTTTCTCGACACGTACATGGGCCGGCTGTGCGAACTCGACCGCAGTATCGTCGGTCGCGATCCCCACGACGTGGCGGGGGAGATCTACAAGGACGAGTGGGAGCGCTTTTCCGGGCGGGCAAAGTTGGACGAGGTGGCGACGCTGAACTCCTTCCCCACCTACTTCATGATCGACCGGGACATCGTCCATCCGGCGGCCTTCCACCGCGCCGACCAGCTCGGTCAGCCCGTCGATCCCCGGACCGCGGAGGACGCGATCCACGACCTGTGGGACGAGACCCGCTTCAAGTCGAGCCTGTCGGTGCGCACCGAGGAACTGCTGGAGCTGCTCATCGCGCTGGGAGCGCCGGGTATCCGGGCCTTTCTCATGGCCGTCTCCTTCCGCTACTCGGCGGCAGGCAGCCTCGGCAGCGACGGGCCGATGCTCGACCTCAATCGGTACGGCATGGTCGACATTTTCCGGGGCAGGATCCAGAGCTATTCGGGGTCGGGACTATCCGAGGTGCCAGGGTCGATCGGCTACGATCTGCGGCAGTTGCAGCAGTACTACGTCGCCGCCCGCCGCGCCGCCTATTTCGAGGACCTGCGTCAGCTCCCGCGCGAAGCGCTGCAGGAGCAGGCCCACGGCATCCGTGAGACCTTGAGCCTGATCGTCGACGAAACCGTCAGCCTGGACCGGGCTCAGGAGCTCAAGGGTCAGATCGTCACGTCCCGCGACCTGACAGGCCTGCTCGACGCCGTCGAGATGGCAGTGAAGCCCGAAAGCGATGAAAGCGAACGCCAACACATGTCCGGTCTCCTGTACAAGCTCGATGAACACCCCCTGTATCACGAGCGCTTCCTGCCCGGTGCCACGCAGCTGAACGACGGCCAGCTGCCGGGTCCTCCGAGCATCCGGCCGGAGGTGCAGCGCCTCCACGGTTTCATGCCGGAGCGCTACTTCGAGCTCAGCTCGGATCCGGCCGACCTGGGATGGTTCCTGGCCCAGTTCCGTGACACCGACGAGAACGACGCCTACAACCGGCTGCTCTTCACGTGGGCCGCCGCCATCCTCGTCCGCTACGACAACTCCGAGGACTACGGCGACATGTGCTCGCAGATCGTCATCCTCGGCGAGTATGCCGTGCCGCCGCTGGAGGAGATCACCGCATCCGAGGTCTACTACGCCAGCGAGGGGCGCGGGCGTATCCTCAAGGCAGCCCAGGTGTTGCTGCCCCGGCTGCCCGACTGCCCGCGGACACTACGCACAGAGTGGAGCGGTGAGATCGCCAGAAGGCGGGGGTTGGAGCTGGAGCCGGGGGGCTGAAACCCGTAGAGATTCGCTTGCGAATCTCGAGGCGAGGCGCTTGGATCCCGTCCTTCTTTGGATCACCGATCCGCGCCGCCACTGGACCAGACCCTCCGTAGAGATTCGGCACGAATCTCGAGGCGAGGCGCTTGGATCCCGTCCTTCTTTGAATCACCGGTCAGCGCCGACGTTCGACCAGATCCGCCTCTCGCCACACCAGCTTCTTGCCGTCCCGCTTCACGGCCACCGTCGTGAGTCCATAACGTCCGATCCGCACCTTGATCTTCCGACGGAATGGTTTGACCCGCAACGACACGT
>PVBE010460048.1_pt1 | contig 129137 bp, 126 predicted proteins | sample 1631181 | NCBI WGS metagenome assembly PVBE01 (sample SAMN08397723, study PRJNA350692) | Marine metagenome, whole genome shotgun sequencing project. | isolation source: water | place: Pacific Ocean | collected 2012-04 | reverse complement strand
GGGCGTGGTCACCGCCGAAGGCCCGGACTTCGTCATCGAGCGGGGCCTGCCCGGCAACGGCCTGGTCGCCAAGGTCATCGTCGACAAGTATGCCGACCACATCCCGCTGGACCGTCAGATCCGCCGCTTTCGACGGGAGGGCGTCGACCTGCCCCTGAGCACGGTCTGCGACTGGGTCCAGCAGGCTGCCCAGCCGGCGTCCGTGCTGGTCCGCGCCATGCTCGCGGAGCTGACGGCGGGCAGCTGGTTGCAGTCGGACGCCACGGGCTTCAAGGTCCTCGAGGGCCGCCGCAACAAGCCCCACCGCGGCCACCTGGGCCTGCACCGACCGCGTCGTCTACACCTACGCCCGCGAGGGCACCGGAGACCATCCCGCACAGATCCTGGCCGACTTCCAGGGCACCTTGGTCGCCGATGGCGGCAGTTCGTTCAACCGCGCGGCCTCCAAGGAAGGTGTGGTTCGAGCCGGCTGCTGGGCCCACGCCCGCCGCAAGTTCTGGGAGGCACGCGACACCGACCCCCGCCACGTCCATCACGCCCTGGAGACCATCCGCGAGGTCTTCCAGATGGAGCGGCGCTTCCGAGAGTTGTCTGCAGCCGACCGGGCGCGTGAACGAAGGGCCACGACCTGGCCGATTCTTCAGGCATTCCGCGCTTGGTGTCAGGCGCTGACCCTGAGCGAACCCCCAAATTCGCCGCTGGCCAAGGCCGCGAACTACGTACTACGCCAGTGGGACACTCTGGTCGTGTTCATCGACAACGGCGCCATCCCCGCGCACAACAACCTCAGCGAGTTGCTGCTTCGACAACCCGTCGTTGGCCGAAAGAACTGGATGTTCGCGGGCTCCGAGGGAGGCGCGCAGACCGCAGCGACCTGGTTCTCCTTGATTGGTACCTGCATGGTCAACGCCATCGACCCCTGGCTGTACCTGACCGACGTCCTGCCCCAGCTGAACGCCTGGCCCGCCAACCGCGTCCTGGAGCTGGAGCCCGCTGCATGGCGGGCACGGCGCCTATCCCAGCGCGCCTGAACCGCCGGGCCTGGGTTCGCCGGAGGGATACCCGGCCAGGGTGTCCGGAACAACCTGTGACCGGCGCCGCGTCTCGTCCAGGCCACCAGCCGACCTGCTCGCGGCCCCTTAACTTGGGCTCGCCGCTCTTCTCCTAACGAGGCAGAGGACTGCTGGGCCGGGGAGTGGTCTCTGTCAGACCTTGTCGCACGCCCTGGATTGCCCCTGCGGCCCTGTCGGGCCATTGCGGGTCCGGGGAGGAAGAGCCGCTTGAGACGGCCACCCTCGCCCTTTCCGCCGCAGCCCTCCCGAGGACTGCTTCGACACGCTGCTCAGCGCGGAGGGCCGGCCCGACGAGCCTCAGTCGATCATGCCGCGCCGGCGTTCAGCGCTCCGAAGTCAGGCACGCCCTTTTGGCTGAGTAGCGCTCACCCTCGACGCTACTCTGCCCACCGCAGGTCGGCATTCGCAGGCGTTCGTACCAAGTCACCCCAACAGCTGAGCCCCTGATCGAGTGTGATTCCGCAGCCGCTTAGGACGGTCTCCGGGTGTACCGACACGCTTTCGAAAGCCCCAGCGACGTCACCCGGCAGGGCGGTTGCGTCGTCCGCCAGGTCGGCGTCGCAGTGAAGCTCTCCCCCGCTCGTCAATCCGCAGAATCCGCCACTCGATGGTCCCTGACGTAGCGGCGAGTGGGTCGGGCGTGGGCTGGGCGGTGGGGCAACCCACAAGGCCCAACAGGCCGAGTGCCATCCAATTCAGAACGCTGCGTTGGGTCTTGAAGGCTCTCCTGGGGACCAGGTTGGACGCGGACCCGGCCGGTGGCAACCCCTTCGGCCGCAAGTACCGCATCGAGGGCCCCCTCCTCGGCCCGGCTGCATCGAAGCCTCGGTCGTGTCAATCTGGATCCTGGAGCACGGCGAAGATGCGCCGCGCCTGGTGACCCTCTACCCCGGACCATCCTCTTGACCTTCGACGCCCTGGAACCCGTCGTCCTCGTCCGGGACCTCCCGGACCACGGGCTCGCCCGCGGCGACCTCGGCGCAGTGGTGGAGGCATACGACGAACGCACCTACGAGGTGGAGTTCGTCACCGTCGGCGGGGGCGCCCGCGCCCTCCTGACCCTGGATGTGCGGGACCTGCGCCAAGTCGATCCCCACGACGTGGTCGCGGTCCGCCCGACGCAACCGGCCGCGTAGGCCCCCGGTCAGGCCGACTCGTCCAACAAGCCCAGGTGCTCGAGACGCGAGCGGATGCTCCCCACCGTGCGCCCGAGCTCCTTGGCGATGGCCTTCGGGTCTTCGCCAGCGGTGAACGCGGCCTCGAGACGGCCCTCCTCCTCCCCGGTCCAGCGCCGTCCGGTGTTGGTGGGCAGCGAGGGATCCTGGGTTCGACGTCCGAAGCCGCGCAAGGCCCGGTTCAGGGCCCGTACGACCTCGATGCGATTGCAGACGCTCCCAGGCGGGAGCGGCTCGACGGTGAGTGGGACTCGACCCTCGGACAGGTCGGTCAGGATGGTGCGGGCGAGTTGATCGTTCATCTGTGTACCTCTCGGGAGGTCTATCGAGAGGGGCGACCAAAAACTGGCCGGGGGGTAGCGCGACGCTAGCCGGCCAGGGCCAACAGCACGCCTGCCGCCACCGCGGAGCCGATCACCCCCGCCACGTTCGGACCCATCGCGTGCATCAGCAGGTAGTTGCTGGGGTTGGCCTCCTGCCCGACCTTGTTCACCACCCGAGCCGCCATCGGGACCGCCGACACGCCCGCGGCGCCGATGAGGGGGTTGATGGGGTCCTTGCTGAGCTTGTTCATGATCTTGGCGAGGATGACCCCTGAAGCCGTCCCGATCGCGAAGGCCACCAACCCCAGCGCCAGGATGCCCAGCGTCTCCGCGCCCAGGAAGTGGTCCGCCGCCAGCTTCGAGCCCACCGCCAGCCCGAGCAGGATGGTGACGATGTTGATCAGCTCGTTCTTCGCCGCCCCCGCCAGGCGGTCGACCACCCCGGACTCGCTGAGCAGGTTGCCGAACATCAGCGCCCCGATGAGCGGGGTCGCGTCGGGCAACAGCAGGATGCACAGGCCCAACACCGCCAGGGGGAAGACGATGCGCTCGACCTTCTTCACCGGCCGCAGCTGCTTCATGGGCAGGCGGCGCTCCTCTTCGGTCGTCAGCAGCCTCATGATCGGCGGCTGGATGATCGGCACCAGCGCCATGTAGGAGTAGGCCGCCACGGCGATGGCCCCCAGCAGGTCCGGGGACAGCCGGCTGGCGAGGAAGATCGCGGTGGGCCCGTCCGCTCCTCCGATGATGCCGATGGCAGCTGCGTCCTTCAGGGAGAAGTCGACGAAGCCCGTGTACTCGGACAGCGCCAGCGCTCCCAGCAGGGTGGTGAAGATGCCGAACTGGGCGGCCGCCCCGAGCACCGCCGTGCGCGGGTTGGCCAGGAGCGAGGAGAAGTCGGTGAGCGCCCCGACACCCATGAAGATGAGCAGGGGGAAGAGCCCGTTGGAGACCCCTGCGTCGTAGATGATGCCCAGGAAGCCGTCTTCGCCGGAGATCTCCGCGATCGGGATGTTCGCCAGGATGCCGCCGAAGCCGATGGGCAACAGCAACAGCGGCTCGAACTCCTTCTTGATCGCGAGCCAGATGAGCAGCAGACCGACGGCGATCATGACGAACTGACCCAGGGTGATGTTGGCGACGCCGGTCGCCTCCCAGAGCTCGCCGAAGCTGCTCAAGACAGGCTGACCAACAGATCGCCCGCGGCCACCTGTTGGCCCTTTGTCACCGCGATGCTCGCCACCGTGCCAGCCCGGGGAGCGGCGACGTCCAGCTCCATCTTCAGGGCCTCCATGACCAACAGGGCCTGCCCCTCCGAGACCGAGTCGCCCACGCCCACCTTCAAGTCCACGATCTTGCCGGGCATCTCCGCGTTGACGGGGCTTCCAGCCGTCGGCGTCGCGCTCTCGTCGGACCCGCCAGCCTCGACGCGGTAGTCGTATGACCTGCCACCGACGATGGCGCGGCCTCCCTCCAGGCGCACCTCGAAGCTGCGGCCGCCGACGCTCACGGAGTACCGGTCGGCGGGGGCCGTGTCCGCCCTGGCCTCCTTGGACTTCTTGCGGACGCCGATGGTGGCCTCGCCCTTGAGGAAGGCGATGCCCTTGTCCTTGAGGCTGGCGGAGATGAAGACGCTCTCGTCGCTGATCGGCAGTCCGTGGGCCTTCAGCCGCTCCGTGGCGGCAGGGACGCCCTTGGCGGGGTCCTCGTCGTTGATCTCCCGCGGGTCCCGGGTGGTGGGCTCGAGCTGGAGTTGCTCGGCGGCCAGCGCGACGATCTCCGGGTCGGGAGGCTGCGGTGTGCGTCCGAAATAGCCGAGCACCATCTTGCCGTAGCCATCGGCGATGCGCTTCCAGGGCCCGATCACGGCGTTGTTGAAGGCCTGCTGGAAGTAGAACTGCGAGACGGGCGTGACCGAGGTGCCGAAGCCGCCGCGGCCGACGACCTCCTTCATCGCGCGGATGACCGCCGGGTAGCGGTCGAGCATGTTGTTGTCCCGCATCATCTGGGTGTTGGCGGTCAGGGCCCCACCCGGCATCGGGGAGAAGGGGATGATCGGCTCCACCGCGGAGGCCTCGGGGGGCATGAAGTAGTCCTTCATGCAGTCCTTGAAGACCTCTTCCGCCTCCAAGACCTTGTCGATGTCGAAGCCAAGGTCGTAGTCAGTGCCGCGCAGGGCGTGCCACATGACCACGGCGTCGGGCTGCGCCGTGCCCCCCGAGCATGGCGCCAGGGACAGATCGATGCCGTCGGCGCCAGCATCCAGTGCCGCCTTGTACTGCATCACCGAGCAGCCGGCGGTCTCGTGGGTGTGGACGCGGATGTGCGTGCCCTCGGGGAGGCGCCTTCGGGCGAGGCGGATGGTCTCGTAGATCGTCGAGGGGGTCGCGGTGCCCGATGCGTCCTTGAAGCAGACGGAGCTGAAGGGCACGCCGTCTTCGAGGAGGTCGTGGACGACCTTCAGGTAGAACTCGGGTGTGTGAGCTCCGTCGGTGCCCGGCGGCAGGGCCATCATCGCGACGACGACCTCGTGCTTCAGCCCGGCCTCGGCGATGCAACGCCCGCTGAAGGCCAGGTTGCGCACGTCGTTGAGGGCGTCGAAGTTCCGGATGGTCGTCATGCCGTGCTTCGCGAACATCTTCGCGTGCAGGTCGATGATGTCGGAGCTCTGGGAGTCCAGGCCGACCACATTCACGCCGCGGGCCAGGGTCTGGAGGTTGGCTTCCGGGCCGACGGTGGCGCGGAAGCGGTCCATCATGTCGAAGGCGTCTTCGTTGCAGTAGAGGTAGGGCACCTGGTAGCGGGCCCCTCCTCCCGCTTCGAAGTGGGTGAAGCCCGCCGCGAGGGCCGCCTCCACCGCAGGGAGGAAGTCATCGGTGAGCACTCGAGCGCCCACGCAGGACTGAAAGCCGTCCCGAAAGGCGGTGGTCATCACGCTGACGCGCTTCATTGGTCCCTCTTGTGCTGGATGGCCGCCAGGGCGATGGCGATGGCCACCAGGTCTTCGTCCGGTGCCTCGGGATCGGGCGGCTCGTCATCCGGCCAGCGGGCGAACACGGCCGCAGAGATGTACATGAGCCCCACGAGCAACAGCAGGAAGGCGAACACCGTGGTCATCCCCACGGCCATGAGCTCGACACCCTGGCTCAGCATGGGCGGGACCCTACCGCAGTCCGCGCCGGTCGCGATCTACTGCCTGCTCCCCGTCCGGGACAACAACAGGGCCTGCTCCGCCAGCGGGTCGAGCTCCTCGGCGGATGCGCTCGGCATCGCGCGCAGTCGTCCCTCCGCGTCGACGAGAACGAAGCGCTGGGAGTGCGTGACATCGGGCGCCGGCCCGTCTCCGCGGGTCAGGGCCTGCAGCATGCCGGCGGAGACCTCGTCGATCTGCTCTGTGGTGCCGGTGAGCAGGTGCCAGCGTTCATCCGGGATGCTCCAGCTGGAGGAGAACTCGGACAGGACCTCTGGGGTGTCGTGCTGGGGATCGACGGTGATGCTGACCATGTCGATGGGCACCCCCGGGGCGTCTGCGGTCAGGCCGGCGAGCTCGGCCATGTGGCTCGTGATCGCCGGGCAGCTCAGGGTGCAGCGGGTGAAGATGAAGTCCACCACGAGCACGCGTCCGCGCAGGTCCGTGGCGCGCACGAGCCCACCATGTTCGTCGACGAGCTCGAAGGCGGGCAGCTCCCCCAGGACCGGGGGCGGGGTGGCTCCACAGCCGACGACGGCGACGAGGACGGGGACCAGGACTACCTCCGAGTTAGTAGGAGACTCGTGAACGAAGGCCTCCTCCAGACTCTACTCGGCGAGGGCGAGGTCCTCCTCGAGTCCTGGTATCGCGCGTTCCTGCTCTGCCGGAGCTCCGATCGCCTGTCGCGCAGCCAGTTCCAGGAGGTCTTCGGCCAGGAGCTCCGCGAGCTGCACAGAGGCGATGCCCAGGACCACGTGCTGGAGTCCAGCGGGACAAACGCACGCCGCTGGGGGATCCCGCTCGAGGAGCTGATGGTCGCCACCAAGTCCTTCGAGGGCGCGGCCATCGAGCTCGTGGGTCCACCGGCGCCGGAGCTGCAGAGGGCCCTGAGAGACCTCGAGCTGGCGCGCGTCACCGCCTACGCCCGGTCCTACGTGCGGGGGTCTCGGCTCGACTGCAGCCGTCGCAGCAACCAGGCCCGGCCGGTGCGGCGCTTTGGCCTGGTCGGCTCCTCGCCGGCCATGGAGCTGCTGCTGCAGCGTGTGCGCCTGGCGGCGGGCGGCCACAGCCACGTGCTGGTCACCGGAGACACGGGAGTGGGCAAGAGCCTCGTCGCCCGCGCCATCCACGAGGCGAGCGGGTCCAAGGGGCCCTACGTCGTGGTCGACTGCGCCAGCCTCCCCCTCGACATCGCCGAGCTGGAGCTCTTCGGGTGCGAGAGCGGCGCCTTCGGCGGCAGCGGGAGAGCAAGGACCGGCCTGATCCGCGCGGCCCGTGGCGGCACTCTGCACCTCGAGGACTTCACCGAGATGCCCCTGCCGGTCCAGGCGAAGCTGCGGCGCTTCCTGGAGGAGCGCGAGGTGCGCCCGCTGGGCTCGCTCGAGGGCCAGGCCGTGGACGTCCGCGTGGTCGCCACCACCTCTCGGGACCTGGACCAGGCCGTCGCAGAGGGGACCCTGCGCGAGGACCTTCGCTTCCGGCTCCAGGCCGTCAGGGTAGAGGTCCCGGAGCTCGCCGAGCGGCTCGAGGACATCCCGGAGCTGGCGGAGTGGTTCCTGACCAGCTTCTGCAACCGCCACTGCGACTGCATCCGCGGCATCTCCGAGAAGGCCATGGAGGTCTTGCAGACCGCCCGGTGGCCCGGGAACGTGCGGCAGCTCAAGAACACCCTCGAGCACGCCGTCCTTCAGGGGACCCACCCGATGATCCAGGTAGAGGACCTGCCCTCCGAGGCTCGACGTCCGGTCCCGGCCGCGCGCACGATGACCCTCGCCGAGGCGGAGGCGGAGCTGGTGCGCCAGACCCTGGAGCGCTTCCAGGGGAACAAGGCGCAGTGCGCCAAGGCCCTGGGGATCTCCAGGCACAAGCTCTACAGCGTGTTGAAGAGAATCGACGCCTGAGCAGCGTGCCCGTTCGGCACACTCTCGCCTCCCGAGACTGGCGGGCTTCACGGACGACTGTCTGGAATAGGATCACCCTGAACGCGCGTCCTGCGTCCATCCACAACGGAAACGGCTTCGCGACGGGCCTCCGGCATGATATCCCCTTGAAGGGCCACCCGTTTTCTTGGTGGTCCCGATCCGCGCATGTGCTAGGAGCGCGAGGTGACTGGAGGCCCCATGACCATCGCCAGCGTCGCGGTCGCGGGTCGCTCGTTGCGAGAGGTCGCCTGGATCTACTGGCAGATGACGCGACCGAAGGTGCTCGCCCTGGTCTTGTTCACCGGGCTGCCGGTCTTCGCGATGCACCCGGCGGGGTGGCCCGGCTTCTGGCTGAGCGTGAAGGTCCTCTCGGGCACGGCCCTGGCCGGAGCGGCCTGCAGCGTCCTGAACGCCTACGTCGAGCGGGACTCGGACGCCAGGATGGCCCGAACTCGAGGGCGTCCCCTGCCCGTCGCCTCCATCGCGCCCGGACACGCGCTGGGCTTCGGCCTGTTCCTCTCCGTGGCCTCGACCGTAGCGCTCTGGGCGATCGGGGGGTGGGTTGCCGCAGCGGTCGGTGTCGGCAGCATCCTGTTCTACGTGCTCGTCTACACCTTGTGGCTCAAGCCGCGGACACCGCAGAACATCGTCATCGGAGGCGCGGCCGGAGCCACGACGCCCCTGATCGCAGAGGCGGCGCTCACCGGCAGCATCGGCTGGGGCGGCCTCTGCCTCTTCCTCATCATCTTCTTCTGGACTCCGCCCCACTTCTGGGCAATCGCGCTCTACCGCAAGGACGAGTACGCCGCCGCCGGGTTCCCGATGATGCCCAACGTCGTCGGCGACCAGCCCACCCGCTGGCGGATGCTGGCGTACACCGCGCTGCTGGTCCCGGTCAGCCTCGCGCCCTTCTTCATGGGCTACCTGGGCGGACTCTACGCCTGCGCGGCCCTGGTCTTCGGGCTGGCCTTCCTGTGGCGCTGCGTCGGTGTCCTCCGGGCACGCGACGTCTCGGTGGACCGCAGGTTCTTCCTCATCTCGAACCTCTACCTCCTGGCGCTCTTCGCCTCGATGCTGGTGGATGTTGCTGTCAGCTGAGCCCACCGTTCGGACCGCCTCGTCCGAGGATCGCGGAGTGGCCGCCTGGCTGCTCGTGGTGGCGCTCCTGGTCTTCGCGATGGTCGCGCTAGGGGGCTGGACCCGGCTCTCCCACTCCGGCCTGTCGATGGTGGACTGGCGACCGGTGACGGGCGTCCTGCCGCCCCTGAGCGCCGCTGGCTGGGAAGAGGCCTTCGCGGCCTACCGGAGCAGCCCCGAGTTCCTCCTCGTCAACTCCGACATGGACCTCGACGGCTACCGCTCGATCTTCTGGCTGGAGTACCTCCACCGAGCGCTGGGTCGCATCCTGGGCCTGGCCTTCGTCATTCCACTGGTCGTCTTCACCGTGCGCGGCGCCATCGCTCCCCGGCGCCTCCCGGTCTTCCTCGGCCTGCTCGCGCTGGGTGGGCTGCAGGGCCTCGTCGGGTGGTGGATGGTCCGAAGCGGGCTGGTGGACCGCCCGGAGGTCAGCCACTTCCGTCTCGCCGTGCACCTCGGCCTGGCCGCGCTGTTGTTCTGTGCGCTGATGTGGACGGCGCTGGGGATCGCCAGGCCCGGGCGAGGTCCGGCCTTGCCGCTGGCACACTCGGCCCTGGTCGCCCTGGCGCTCTGCTCGCTGACCTTGCTGCTCGGGGCCCTGGTCGCGGGGCTCGACGCGGGGCTCGTGTACAACACCTTCCCGCTGATGGCCGGGGGCATCCTGCCGCCGGGCTTCCCGGGCCCCGCTGGTCCCCTGAGCAGCCCAGGCGCCGTGCAGTTCCTCCACCGCTCGGCCGGTCTGCTGACCCTGGCCTGGATCGGCCTGTGTTGGCTGCGCTCACGCAGCGCCGGCCTGTCCCGCCGGCCTCGCCGCCTCTTCGCCGCGACCGGGCTGGTGGCGCTGGTCCAGGTCGCCCTCGGGATCGCCACCCTGCTGGGTCAGGTCCCGACGGGCCTCGCCCTGCTCCACCAGGCCTGCGCGTTGTTGCTCCTCGCCCTCCTGGTCATGCTGGTCCACGCTCTGTGGCGTCCGCCTGCTGACGTGTTCTGAGCAGCTGCATCGCGAGCACGCCGTGCTCGAGGGCCTGGTCCCCTTCCAGTCCAAGGGCCTCCGGCGGCTCCGGCCCGGTGACGTCGCTGCCGAAGAGCCGGTCCCAGATCGTCAAGGCCTGGCCGTAGTTGCCGTCGCACCGGGAGCCGTCTCTGGTGTGGTGCCAGCTGTGGAAGTGGGGGTTGTTGAAGACCATGTTCCAGGCGCTGTTGTGCGGCCTGGTCATGTCCATGGCGAGGTTGGAGTGCTCGAAGGCGTCGAAGACAGCGCCGACCAGCAGCACCCCGGGTAGCACCGCCGGGTGGAACGAAGACACGTCCAGCAGCAGGGACAAGAGCACCACGGGCAACAGCGTGAGCTGGGCGATGTCCACCGCGTGCATTCGCAGCCCGGCGGTGGCGTCGAGGTGTTCGGTCGAGTGGTGGACCCGGTGAAAGGTCCAGAGCCACGGCACGCGGTGGTCGAGCCGGTGGAGCCAGTAGCGGCCGAGGTCGAGCACGAGGAAGACCAGGAGCGCCTGGAGGGCAGGCCAGCGGACTGCCGACAGATCGAGGAGCCCACCGCCAAGGGCATCGACGGGTCCGGCGATCAGGGCGAGCAGACCGACACGAAGCAGGAACATCCCGCCACCGGTCAGCAGGTTGAGCTGCAGCTCGCTGCGGTCCACGGCGGGGGTGCGTCTCGGATGCACCGCACCGGCCACGAGGAACAGCGCGATGGCCGCGACCACACCGACCGGGCCGATCAGCGTGTCGATGGTCACTCCAGCGCGTCGATGGCGTAGGGGAGCGCGGGCAGCCGAATCACGCCGGTCTCCCTCAAGAAGCGGCGTGGGAAGCCAGGTAGGTGGCGACACCATCGGCCGTCGGCGTCATGGCGTCTTCGCCGGTCTTCCAGTTGGCCGGGCAGACCTCGCCGTGGGCCTCTGTGTACTGCAGCGCGTCGACGATCCGCAGGACCTCCGCCACGTTGCGCCCGAGGGGGAGGTCGTTGACGAGGGCGTGGCGGACGATGCCGTCACGGTCGATGAGGAAGAGGCCCCGCAGCGCCACCGAGTCGTTCAGGAGGACGCCGTAGTTGCGGGCGATCTGCTTGTCGAGGTCAGCCACCAGCGGGAAGCCGATCTGGCCGATGCCGCCGTCGTTGACCGAGGTGTTGCGCCAGGCGAAGTGGGAGAACTGGGAGTCGATGGAGACACCGATCACGTCGCAGTCGCGAGCCTTGAAGGCGGCCAGCTCGCGGTCGAAGGCGAGGATCTCCGAGGGGCAGACGAAGGTGAAGTCCAGCGGGTAGAAGAAGAGCACCGTGTAGCGACCCTTCTGATCGGCGAGGCTGAGCTCGGCGAAGGTGTTGTCGGGCATCACGGCCGTGGCGGTGAAGTCGGGAGCGGATCGGGTGACGAGGGTGCTCATGTCTGGTTCTCCGTGCTGTTCGGTTGTCGCGATCTGGTATAGAGAGTGCCAGTCCCTTCATCAACACGACAGTCCTTCAGCGGACATAACTCCAACGAGCGGACATGCACACGGCCCCACTGGAAGACCTGTCGAAGAACCTGTCGAAGAACCTCCGCTACCTGCGCGAGCGTCGCAACCTCACGCAAGCTGGCCTGAGCCGGCTCTGCGAGGTGCCTCGCTCTACCATCGCCAACCTGGAGGCGGGCGGAGGGAACCCCACGCTGGCGGTCCTGGCCAGGATCGCCTCGGCCCTTCAGGTCAGCATCGAAGAGATCTTGAGCGCTCCCCAGGCGCTCGGGCGGATGTTCCCGGCGGGGACCCTTCCCGAGGATCGGAAGGGACCGGGCGGGGTGGCGAGGGTCTCCCGGCTGCTGCCGGATCACATCGCGGGGATGGAGATCCTGCGCATGGAGATCCCCCGCGAAGGCCGCTTCACCGGCGCGCCGCACCGTCCCGGGACGCGGGAGTACCTCTTCTGCGAGAGGGGGAGCCTGCACCTCCACGCCCACGGCGAGCGCTTCGAGCTGAACGCTGGAGACGTCTGCGCCTTCCGAGGGGACCAGAACCACAGCTACAGCAATGCGGGAGAGAACACGGTGGTCGCTTTTGGGGTGGTGGTCCTGGCGCCGCTCTGACCCCACTTGGGATAGAAGCCCGGCATGCGCAACGACACCCTGGTACACCGCATCGCCCGCTGGGCCCGAGAGAGACCCGACACCCCGAGCCTGCACGATCGGGTAGGCGACGACTGGGCCCCCATCACCTGGTCCGGGTACTGGACCGCCGTCCGTGAGACGGCAAAGGGCCTCATCGCCCTGGGACACGAGCCGGGTGACTGCGTGGCCATCGTCGGCAACAACCAGTCCCAGTGGGTGATCGCCCAGTTCGGCATCATGGCGGCCAGGGGCATCCCGGCGCCCATCTACGTGACGAACACTGCCGAGCAGATGGCCTACATCGTGTCCCACTCCCGCTCGCGACTGGCCTTCGTCGGCGAAGAGGACCACCTGGAGAAGTTCCGCCAGGGCCAGGCCCAGGGCCTGTTCGAACTGGACGAGATCCTGACCTTGAACGATCTGGACCGCGAGCTCAGGACCCTGGAAGGGCTGCGAGCCCTGGGGCGGGAACAGGACGACGCGGAGCTTGACGCCCGCCTGGAGGCGATGACCGACACAGAGGTGGCGCTCTTGATCTACACCTCTGGCACGACCGGCGTGCCCAAGGCCGTGACCCTGGACCACCGGGGCATGCTGATGTGCGGCGAGGGTGTGGTCAGCCGTTTCCCCGATCTCGCCGAGTTCGCCGAGTCCTACCGTGTCGTATGCTACTTGCCTCTGTGTCACGTCGCTGAGCAGGTGTTCACGAACCTCATGCAGCTCTCGACGGGAGGCATGGTGTTCTTCTGCCCGGATCTGACACAGATCAAGGACTACCTGGTCAGCGTCAAGCCGACGATCTTCCTGGGCGTCCCTCGCGTGTGGGAGAAGTTCCAGGCGGTGCTCGAGGGGAAGCTCTCGGCACAGACTGGCGTCAAGGGCTGGCTCACCGGATGGGCCCTGAGGACCGAGCTGGCGGCATTCAAGCAGGAGTGCGAGACGGGTGAGCCCGTCGACACCTTCTCTCGACGCTGGGCCAACAAGCTGGTCATCTCGAAGGTGAAGGAGGCCCTGGGCCTGCAGGACCTGGCGGCGGCGGCGACTGGCGCGGCCCCCATCGGGCTCGAGACCCTGGATTTCTTCGCCTCCCTCGGCATCACGGTCTACGAGGGCTACGGCATGTCGGAGACCACCGGCGTCGCCACCTGCCCGGAGGCTGGCAGGCCTCGCTTCGGGACCGTGGGCAAGGCCCTTCCTGGGGTGGAGATCCGCATCGCCGACGACGGCGAGGTGCTGATGCGCGGAGAGAACATGACTCGGGCCTACCTGCACATGCCCGACAAAACCGCCGAGCTGCTGGATACCCAGGGTTGGCTCCACAGCGGCGACCTGGGCTCGCTGGACGATGACGGCTACCTGCGCATCACGGGGCGCAAGAAGGACCTGATCATCACCTCGGGCGGCAAGAACGTCGCCCCCATCGAGCTCGAGAGCTACCTGAAGACCATCGTCGGGGTGGGTCAGGCCGTGGTCGTGGGCGATCGCCAACCCTATCTGTGTGCCTTGTTGACCCTGGACCCAGAGGCCCTCCCCGTGCTGAGGAGCAAGCTGGGCATCGAGGGCGACCTGGCCGAACTGGCGGCTCACCCCAAGGTGCTCGAGTACCTCGAGTCCCAGCTGGATACGCGCTGCAACGTCAAGGTCGCCCGCTACCAGACCATCAAGAAGATCAAGGTGCTCGCGACCGAGTTCAGCGTCGAGTCAGGCGAGCTGACCCCCACGATGAAGCTGAAGCGCAACGTGGTCGGCGAGCGCTACGCCGCGGAGATCGCTGGCTTCTACGTCTGAGCGCCCCCAAGCAGGCGCCGAAGAGGAACAGGAACAGGGCCGGCAGGGCGACCAGACCTACTTGATCCGGTACCCACCCATCTCGTTGTTGAAGATCCAGGCGACCACCTCGCCGATCTCGAAGCGGTGGCTCATGTAGCTCTCCAGGGTGGCGGCGGCGCTGCCCTCTGCGCGGAGGTCGCGGCGAGCCTGGAGCATGCGGCTGACGCGCTGTTGCCAGACCCTCATGTTCGCCTCGCGCAGGTCCACCCAGCCCTTGGCGGCCCAGGCGTCGAGGTCGCCCATGCCCACCTCGACCGAGGTGCCGTGACCGAGGATCTCGGGCACGTTGATGCGGGGGCCGCGCATCAGCGTCTGGCCGTCGCTCAGCAGCACCGGGACGCCGATGGAGGGCGGGAGCACGTCGTACTTGAGGTCGGCGAGGACTGCCTCGAGGGCCTTGCACATCTCTCTCGGGCGAGCCTCGCTGATGGCTTGCATGGAGTCGTAGACGCGACGCAGCAGGCCCGCCTCGAAGAGCAGCTTCGACAGGGCCGGTGGACCGAGCCGACCCAGCGCGATGCTGGGCACGCCGGTGCCGTCCTCGAGCGAGGCCTTCTCGACCTGCCGGAGGTCGCGCAAGGCGACGTTGCGCACGAGACCGGCCTTGTAGCTGGGGTCGAGCACGGCTCCGTCGAGGGCGGAGATGACGTCCCGGCCCGTGGTGGCCCCGCGGAGCTCGCGGACGACGATGCGGGCGATCTCCTCTGGCGTGACGTACTCCATCTGGCCGAGCGCGGTGATGGCCTCGAACTCGCCGCGGGTGAAGAGGCCGTTTTCGCCGGTGTCCACGATGGCGACGGAGAGGGCGCCGGTCTTCTCGTAGGACTCCTCCGACTGCCTGAGCTCCAAGGTGGAGCCCGTGGAGACCGCCTCCCGCTTCACGGCGAAGAGCGAGGAGTTGCCGTGCTTGTCACGCACGGTCTTCACCTGGACGGCCTTGTAGCCGATCATCGCGGCGGGCTTGACCTCCTTCACGATCGGCGCCCCGGGGGTCCGAGCCAGGAGGAACAACAGCCCCGTGTGGCCGAAGGCGACCTCCGTCTTTGCGAGCAGCTTGCGAGAGGGGCTGTCCTCTGAGTGGGTGTAGGGGATGTTCATCCCCATGCCGCCGGTGCCGGTGGTGCCGACCTTCAGGTAGACCTTGGTCTGGTACTCGATGGTCGCCCGGTGGACGAAGCGCACGTGCCGGATCAGCTGCGGCACGGACTGGGACAACAGGAAGGTCTCCAGGTCCCCGGTGTGGGCAGAGGCGAAGCCCTCTGTCCCGATGCGCTCGCGCACCTTCGCCGCCCCGTCGAAGATGTCCTGGTAGCTCAGCCCCGTCGCCGTGTTGACGCAGTCGACGATGACCTCTGGCCGATGGCGTCGCACGAGCCGAACGAGCTGGTTGCCCCGATAGGCAGCGTCGAATTCTCCGTAGAGGGCGTCCAGCAGCTGGTTTCGGGTTGCCCGATCCGAGAGGAGGTCTACCCGACGCGTGCCCGCGAGCCTGTGGGGAAGGAAGAGGTCCCCCCACTCCGGCACGAAGCTGACCCCGGTCCCGAACTCCCGCTCGAAGCGCTGGCAGGCGGCGGTCGCCTCCTTCTCGAAGAGCGAGCCCACGACGATGCGATGAGCGTCGAAGGTCTTCACGATGTGACGGACAACCTGCGTGCCGACCAGACCGGCGCCGCCAAGGATGAGGAAGTCGCGGAACATCAGCCCTCCGGCGGTTCCACTAACCCGCTCGGGGGCCCACCGGCTGGCCCCTCAGGGCTCACCCAGCAGGGGAGTGACCCGCTCCGCGAGCGACGCCGGGAGACGCTTGGCGAGGGCCTCTCGGATCTCCCAGGCGCGGTAGCGCGCAGAGAAGTGGGTGAAGAGGATGGCCTCGTTCTCGAAGAGGTCGGCGCGCTCGGCGACCTCGTCGATGTGGATGTGGCCCTTTTCCCGGCACTGCTCCACGCTGACCCGGTCATCGAGGAAGGTGACCTCCATGATGAGCAGCCGCGCGGTGCGCACGACCTCCTCCGCCTCGACGACATCGATGAGCGTGTCCCCGGTGAAGGCCAGCTCTGGCGTGAGGATCTCGTTGGTGACCTCTGTGCCGCCCAGCCTCAAGTCGCGGATCCGGTGGCCCGGGAGCCCGTGGTACTCGGCCTTGAGCTTGCGCTTGGTGGACCACAGGCCGTAGCCCTGGCAGGGCACGCGGTGGAGGCTCCGGAAGGGACGCACGAGGTGGCCCTTGGGCAGGCGGTACTCCTCGCCAGGGCCCAGCGCCACGATCTCGTGGGCCATGCGGCTCCGATCCAGGCGCCGGTAGGCGTTGAACAGCGAGCCGAGCGCCCTCACGTTCTCGTGGCCGACGACGTAGGTCGGGGGGGTCAGCCCCATCAGGCCGCGGGTCGCGGCGTGGTAGCAGATGCCCCCGATGTGATCGACGTGCCCGTGGGTGATGAGCACGTGGTCCTTGTGGACCGCGTTCGCCGGACAGCGCCCGATGTCCAGGCAGAGCTTCAGGCCCGGGAGCTGGATGCAGGTCTCCAGTCCTCCGATGGAGGTGGCGTCGACAGCGATTCCGGCGAGTTGGAGCATGGGCTCTGGCTCTTCTAAGCGCGCTAGTCGGTCCGGTCACATGTGTGGCCGTTGTCCTGGCACTCGATCGGCACGTCGAGCTCGGTGGTCTCGCCACCCGGGAGCTCGATGTCGAAGAGGTCGGACTGCCCGTAGCTCGAGGCCGCCTCGTCCGTGTACTGCACGGTGCGGACCTCGATCGTCCAGGCGCCAGCTCGCAGATCGGGGATCTCGACCGGGTCGTTGTCGCAGGCGACCTGCCGGAGGTTGTAGTCCCCCTCCGCGTGCTCCAACTCTATGTAGAGCGTGTCGACCCAGGCGCTGGCGCAGTTTTCTTCGGGGAGGTTGTCGAAGCCCGCCCAGCTGTAGTCGATCACCAGCGTGGCGGGGAGCACGGGGTCGCCGTCTCCATCACCGCCAGTGCAGGCGGCGAGCGCCGCGAGCGTCATCGCGAGACCCATGGTTCGCATGGTCATGCTCCTTGTTCGTCGTAGAGGCTCAGGACGAGGTCCAGCGCCCGGCGGTCGTCGTGCTTGACGCGACCGTCCAGGGCGTCAGCCTCGACGTCGTCGTAGGTCCAGTAATCACGCTCGAGGCCGTTGAGATCCGTGCCCGCGGCGGAGTCCACCGCGGTGTTCAACAGCGCCTGTGCGTGGCCGAGGAAGGAGCCGAGGGCGTGGTCCTCGAGAGCCTGGATGCGACGGTAGAGACCATCGTGGGCGCCGAGGTTGAGGTGAGGGCTGCGCTCGGCCCACCACTCGCTGCCCTCCGAGACGGACTCGAGGGTCTCGCGGGCCTGCTCCGGGGCGTAGTCGAGGTTGTCTGGCAAGACGGCCGGCCCCTCGATGTCCACCAGGCCGAAGGGCGCGACGTCGTGTCGGGCCAGCGCGCCGGCGGCCATCGCGATGCCCAGCGAGCGGCTCACGACGGCCACGCGAGCGGGATCGACCACCTCCAGCGAGGCCGTCCAGGCCAGCACCGCCGCGAGGTCGTCCTGCTGCACTGGACCGCCGTAGTCCTCTTCACCAGAGGACATCCCGCGACCGCTCGGATCGAAGGCCACGACGACGAGGCCGGCGGCGGCGAGGCTGTTCGCGGTGGGCTCGTCGAGCTGGGGAAGGCCCTCTGCGAAGCCAGGTGGCACGAGCACCAACGCCGGCCAGCAAGAGGAGCCGGCCGGTCTCAGGACGCGGACGCGCAGCTCGTCGCCGTCGTGCTGGATGCGGAACTCCTCCGGCACGACCGGTCCCGCGCTCCCGAAGGCCGGCACGTGCACGCTGGCGCAGCCATCCTCTGGCCAGGCGATGTCGACGGGCGCGGGGTCCGCACAGGCGAGGAGGAAGGCGATCACGGGCCCAAGGTATCGTTCCACCCGTGATTCCGCTGACCACGACCGCGGTTGTCCTCGGGATCGCCCAGGACGCAGGCCACCCCCAGGCAGGCTGCGAGAAGACCTGCTGCCAGGCAGCCTGGGAGGGTGCGGGGCACAAGGTGAGTTCCCTCGGCCTCGTCGAGGCAGGCAAGCACTGGCTCCTCGACGCGACGCCGGATCTCCCCCGCCAGCTGGAGTCGCTGGAGGGAACGCTCGCCGGCATCTTCCTGACCCACGCCCACATCGGACACTACACGGGCTTGATGCACCTCGGACGCGAGGCCATGGGCGCCTCCGCCGTCGCAGTCTGGGCGATGCCGCGAATGCGCGCCTTCCTCTCCGACAACGGGCCCTGGGACCAGCTCGTCGACAACCGAAACATCCTCGTCCAGCCCCTCGAAGACGGGGTGCCCGTGCGGCTCAGCGAGACCCTGAGCGTGACGCCCGTCGCGGTCCCCCACCGGGACGAGTACTCGGAGACGGTCGGCTTCTTCGTGGAGGGGCCGAGCCGCAAGCTCCTCTACCTGCCTGACATCGACAAGTGGGAAAAGTGGGAGACCCCAATCGTGGACTGGATCACGCGCGTCGACGTGGCAATGTTGGATGGGACCTTCTTCGACGGGAACGAGCTCCCCGGTCGCGACATGAAACAGATCCCCCACCCCTTCGTCGTCGAGTCCATCGAGCGCTTCGCGCCGCTGGCCACAGCAGAGCGCGACAAGATCCACCTCATCCACCTCAACCACACCAACCCGATCCTCGATCCAACCTCCGTCGCCTCCGAGACGGTGCGCGAGGCCGGCCTGCACGTCGCTCGAGAGGGCGACGTCCACCCTCTATGAACCATCCGCCCCAGGGCATCCCGGTCGACCAGACCCCCCACCCCTGCCCCTACCTGAAGGGCCGGGAAGCGGTGCTGCCCCTGCGCTGGTACCAGCGGGCCATCGACCCGGCGCACTTCGACGCGCTGCTCTCGACGGCGGATCGACGGGTGGGGCGCACGCTGTACCGACCATCCTGCCCCAGCTGCACGGAGTGCAAGGGCATCCGGGTGCCCATCGGGGAGTTCGTGCCCAGCCGCAGCCAGCGTCGGGCCTGGAAGCGCAACGGGGACGTCCGCATCGTCGCCGGCCCCCCTCGGGTCGACGCCGAGCACCTCGACCTCTTCAACAAGCACAAGCTGTCCCGTGGCCTCTCGGAGCGGCCGACCTCCGCGAACCACTACCGCAACTGGCTCATCGTCACCTGCGCCAACACGGTCGAGACGCGCTACTTCGTCGGCGACAAGCTCGTCGGGGTGGGCCTGATCGATCTGGGCCGGCGAGACGCCTCGTCGGTCTACTTCTACTTCGATCCCGACGAGGGCCGCCGAAGCCTGGGGGTCTTCTCGGTCCTCGCCGAGATCCGGTGGCTGAAGAGCCGCGGCTTCCGCTGGTACTACCTCGGGCTGTACGTGAAGGACTGCCCACAGGTGAACTACAAGGCCCGCTACCACCCGCACGAGCGCCTCGAGCCCGGTGGGTGGGTGCGCCACGAAACCGCTCTGAGCCCCGGCTGATATCGCCCCGGAACCGGGACGTTTCATATCGTGCGAGCCATGAACCACGAGGGTTCCATGCTCGTCTTCGCCCTGTTCGCCTGCTCGGAACAACAGATCATCGGTCCAGACGATGGCACCGGGAGACGTGGGGATCCCGAGCTCGGCGTGTGGCCGGAGCAGATCGTGTTCGACGCGCTCGGCACCGGCGAGGTCGCCGAGGACAGCCTCACCATCACCAACCACGGCGAAGACACGCTGTCGGTGGAGGCGATGACCATGACGGGGACGTCAGCCTTCTGGCTCGAGTTCGAGCCCTTCGGCCTGGAGCCCGGCGACGCACTCGAGGTCCCCATCTACTTCACGCCGCACGGCGTGGAGAACCTGGCGGAGCTCTACATCGACTCCAACGATCCCGACGCAAGGAGGGTCAGCGTGCCGCTCGAGGGCCAGGGCACCCAGCCGGCGCTGGAGATCGACCCCGTCGAGATCGACATGGGCGACATCACGCTCGACTGCACGACGGAGCAGACCTTCACCCCGACCTCCACCGGAGAGGCCGACCTGACGGTCTCGGACATCCAGATCGTCGGTGACGGCTTCACCCTGGTCTGGGCCCCCACCCTCCCGCTGACGCTCGCTCCGGACGAGAGACCGCAGAGGTCACCGTCGGGCTCACACCGGTCGCGGAGGGCCCCTACACAGGCTTCCTGAACGTCTCTCACGACGCCGTCGCCGTCCAGGGCCAGGCGCACATGGTGAGCGAGGGGGTCCCTCCCTTCTCCGGCGAGGACGTCTTCTACCAGGGACCCTTCGAGACGAGCGACGTCTTCGTCTACGTCGACCGGTCGTGCTCGATGACGGATGACGCCGCCAACCTCGCGGCCAACTTCTTCAACTTCACGGACGCCCTCGAAGACCTCGACTCCGACTGGCAGGTCATCGTCGCGACCTCGGACCACGGCTGCTTCAACGAGGCGATTCTGAGTCTACTGGTCCGCCGTGAGGGGCTCCGGCTCGACGATGTGGAACTCGACGCGGCGGTTGACCGCCTTGGACTCCTCGTCGTCGTTGGGGATGAGCGGGCGGCTCTCGCCGTAGCCCATCCAGGTCAGGCGTGAGGGGTCGACCCCCTTCCCGGTCATGTAGCGCACGACGGCCTCGGCCCGACGATCGGAGAGGTCGAAGTTGTACTCGTCCGAGCCGTCGCTGTCGGTGTGGCCCTGGATCTCCAGCCGCAGGTCCGGGTGCCGGATGAGCACGTCCGAGGCCTCGTCGAGGATGAAGTAGGAACCGACCGTGATCTTGGCCTTGTCGACCTCGAAGTTGATGCCGCGAATGACACCGGTGAACCTGACGACTTCTGGCGGGAGCTCGTCGGGGCACCCGTCGGAGTCCTCGAAGCCGTTGTAGGTCTCTGCCACGTTGGCGCAGGCATCCACGACGTCCGCGATGCCGTCTGAGTCGTTGTCGGTGTCGTCGCAGCCGTCCTCGTCCTCCCAGCCGTCCATGTCCTCTGGGTGGTTCGGGCAGCGGTCGTTGAGGTCCCAGATGCCATCGCGATCGTTGTCGTTCTCCGGGCAGCCGTCCCCGTCGCGGAAGCCGTCCATGTCCTCGCGGTCTTCTGGGCACTCGTCTTCCCAGTCCACGATGCCGTCGAGGTCGTTGTCGTCCTCTGGGCAGCCGTCTTCGTCGCCGTAGCCGTCCATGTCCTCGGGATCGAGGGGGCAGTCGTCGTCGACATCGAGGACGCCGTCCTGGTCGTTGTCGAAGTCGGGGCAGCCGTCGGGGTCTTCGAAGGTGTCCCAGTCCTCGGGATCGTCCGGGCACTCGTCGACCTTGTCGAGGATGCCGTCGAGGTCGCGATCCCGACCGCGCTCGGCTGCACGGAACATGAAGCCGCCGGTCAGCTCCCAGTTGTTGAAGACGTCCTGGTCGTTGGCGCCGTGTGGCTCTGTGCCGATGGTCATCATCCACCGAGCGTCGAAGCGCAGCGACATCGCGCCGGCCAGCTTGATCATCATGCCGGGCCCGGCGTTCACGAGGGTGTCGGTGTCGGGGTTCTTGTAGTTCCCGATGGCCGTTCCTTGAATCGGCTCGGTGGACCAAGTGTTCGGGTCGCGGCTGACCCGGACGTAGGCAGCGCCGCCGCCCGCCGCGAGGAAGGGCTGGAGTCGGGACTCGGGGGTCAACACCAGCAGCAGGTCCAGCCGCGGCGTGAAGGCGTCATAGCGGTTGTTGAAGGCCGAGGTCTTGCCCTGGTGGTAGCCGGTCTGGGCTTCGACGATGACCCGACGCGTGAGGCTGTACCCGATGCGGGGGTTCAGAGCCCAGGTGGACCCCAGGTTCTCGTTGTCGTCGATCTCGTACCACCCGCCCGCAAGCGACAGGGTGATGCCGAACTCGTCGCGGCCCTGCTGGGCCTCGGCGTCGCTCGAGAGCAATGTGGCGAGCAGGATGAGAGACATCTTGGGCTCCGCGCCGGAGGTGCCATCCGGCGGCGCGAAGTTACCCCCGGGCTCGAGGCCCCGCAATCGGCGCGATCCGCAAGGAGCGTGCCGGAACCTCGCTACTTGTCCTTCTTCTCCGTCTTCAGCTCCTTGCTCGAGAGCTCGACGTGAGCCGTGTAGCCGGCGACCACCTGGAAGGGCTTGCCGGCCAGCTCGTAGTCACCGACGGGCAGCATGCCGACGAACTCACCTTCCTCGTCCAGCGAGGTGACCGCTCGCTCCAAGGCGAGGCGGGCGTCTGGCTCGAAGGGCATCTCCACCACGACGAGCTCCACGCCCCGGGGAGGCACGGTGCGAAGCTCGACGTTGCTGTAGGCCTCGCTGATCGAGTTCAGCCAGGCCTGGTCCTCGTCGGTCCGAGTGACGCTCTGGGCCCGGCCGAGGCGCTCGACGACCGCGGCCATGTCACCGGTCGCCCGCGCAGCGTGGGCAGCCGAGCGGTGCACGTCGCGCGGGACGTCGACGCCGTCGATGCCCATGATCTTGTCGTAGGTGCGCTCGACACCTGGCCATGCCTGGCGCTCGCTGAACTGGATCATCTCGTCGACGAGCCGGTCCAGCTCACCTTCTTCTCGGGTGCCGGCGAAGGCCAGCGACAACAGGAGCAAGAAACCGGCCATCGTGCGATTCTATAACCCCCAGAGCGACCGCGTCCTTCCGGGGCAGTCCATCGGGATGCCCCCAACATCACCTCAAGGTCCGCTACCTCGGGGCCGACGTGAGGGCCGAATGGAGCTGGCCATGACGAGCGAGCGGATTCTGGTCGTCGCGACCCTGCTGGGTCTCACGGTGCCCGCGACCCTCGACGAGACCAGCGCCATCCGGTCCTGGCTCCGGGCTCGCCGGGCGCTCACCGAAGGCCGCAACAACATCGCTCGCACAGAGATCCGCTTCGTGAACCAGCAGTGCCCCGAGTGGGCTCCTGGCGGGGCACTGGCTGACGAGATCCACCTCCGGCGCGGCCGCTACATCGACGCGCTCGCCTGCCGCGCCAGGAGCGAACAGCCCCCGATCAACACGCCACGGCGCCTGCTGGCCGCGGTCTGACGTACAGGCTGGGGGTCAGTCGTCCAGGAAGACCAGCGGCTGGCTGAGCCCGGTGTTGTTGCTCACGTCGAGATCGGACTCGCCCTCGCCCACGACGGTCACCTTGACCTCGAAGGCCCCATCAGAGAACCCGGCGCTCTTGCTTCGGAGCCGGATGTCGACCTCGCTGTGAGGCTCGATGATCGTGGTGCGCTTGCTGTAGATGTGTGCCCCGTCGAGGTCGGCGTCTACGAGCACCTCTCCCGGGAAGTCGCTGTGGTTGGCCACGATGACGTGGAGATCCACCCACTCGTGAGCGAAGTAGGTGCCCTGCCCGGCGTAGACCTCGACGACCGAGACATCCAGCACCACCGGGTCGGAGTCGTAGCCCTCGGGCGCGCACGAGAACAAGAGGGAGAGAAGCACGTAGAGACCGTACGCATCGGCACATCTCGCGGTGGTTTCGAGATGTTCTCAACGAGGGCGCGACTCAGCCCCGAACCTGGGCCCCGCAGACCTCGCAGGTCTTCTGATCTCCGCGGAAGACTGCCTTCCTCGCCTCGTGGCAGCCGACGTGGAAGACCTTTCCACAGGCATAGGCGCAGTCCATGCGCACGTGGGGCTCCACCCCCTGCCCACAGATGCCGCAGGCCACGACCGCCGCGACCTCTGCCTGCACCTCGTCGGGCCTGTCGAGCCTCTGCAGTGGCTCCACCGCACCCCACCAGGCGAGCCAGGCGAACAGCACCCCAGCGAGCGCCGTGACCAGCCCAGGCACGGACTGACTGAAGACCAGCGCCGGGTCCTCGCCGAGCAGCACGGGAGCGAGCATCGCGAGCGCCACCGTGAGCACGGCCAGCGCCATGCCGAGGGCAGCCACCCGAGCGCGCCAGCCGTCGCCGCCGAAGATGTGGCGCGCCAGGGAAGTGCACAACAGGCCAAGACCAAGGCCCGGGAGCGTCGTCGTCAGCAGCCCCCTGTCGATGCTGAGCGCGATGCCCCAGCCGACCGTCCACAGCAGCACACCAATGACCGAGCCGATCAGGGCGAGAGAGCCTCTGGCCGCGTAGCCGAGGCTCTCCGGGTACTCGGGATGCTGCTCGACGACCCCGGAGCCGGCGGGGGGCTCCGGCAGGAGGTGGATCAGCTCGTTCGGGACGACGCCGAGGTCCATCAGCCGCTCTTCGTCCTTCATGAGGCGACCGCGGGCGCGAAGCCAGTACAGCCGTCGCCGTCCGTCCGCCCAGAAAGCCTCCAGCCCCGCGTCCCGCGCCACACGCTGGGTCAGGTCTCGCGCAGGGAGGTAAGTCGGCAGGATCAGGTCGAGGGTCTGCGACCGGACGTCGATCACCTGGACCCGAACCTGGATGGTCTGGGCTTGGGGACCTTGAGGCTGCATCGCAGAGAGTGTAATGGACCCTCATGGACCCATACGACATCGAGCGGCGCGCACGACGTGACGAGCGCGCGAAGGCCAAGACGAAGAACACCCTGACCATCGCGGCGATCGTGGGGATCGGGGGCCTCCTGGTCCTTGGCCTGTACCGCCTGGGCACACGGACCGAGCCGACGCCCGAACACGCAGAGAGGTACGCGGACGTGCTCCCCTGGCAGAACCTGAAGGAGGTGAACGGGACCTGGGTCGGGACCCCGCAGTCCAGTTGGGTCGGAGTCGACGACCCGGTCCTGGCTGAGCAGGCGTGCCCGGCAATGCTGGATCGCGTCGAGACCGGCCCGGGGGGCTCCGTGACGATCCAGCACCCGGAGACTGGGGCCATGATCGCGGAGTGCGGACTTCAGCAGGTGTTCGGATCCAGGATCAACCAGCCTGGGCTCGACGCGCGGTCGCTGTACCAACGCAGGGTGTAGAAGTCGTTGTCGTCGTCCACGTCGCAGACGCCGTCGACCCGGAACCAGTCACCGCCGCCGAACACGTTCGCCGAACAGGTACAGCGCATGGCGCCGTCAGGGCGCCAGCCGAGCTCCGTCCACTCGGCGTCCCCCTCGCGCCAGACCTTGGTGTACTTGCCCAGCGGCGCGGCCGGGTTCGAGGCGCAGTTGTCGACGTACTCGTCGTTGGCCGCCTCGTAGGCCGTCTGCGCCGTGGCGATGCCGTCGACGTTGAGCCAGACCTCCTGCCGCTTGGCGCGGTACTGCATCTCCATGAAGTTCGGGATCGCGATCGCCGCGAGGATGCCGATGATGGCGACGGTGATCATCAGCTCTACCAGGGTGAACGCGCGCACGTAGACCTCCGATGCGGGGAAGTCCTACACGGTGGCTGGTCCGGAGGGTCTCAGCGCTGAGCTTCGACAGTCTTCTCGAGCTCGTCGCTGATCTTCCCCAGGGGCTGGAGCAGGCGCTCGAACTTGTCGAACCACTTCAGCCAGACCTCGTCGCCCTGGTCATCGCCCGGAAGCTCGGCGTGCACACGGCGGACGAAGGCGGTGAACTTCGTGACCCGGGCCGTCGTCGTGGGCAGGGCGTTGTAGTACTCGTGGGCGTAGCCGATCAGGCTCCCCGCCGTCCGGTACAGCACGCGGTCGCTGGTGCCCTCCTCGATGAGCATGAACTCGCTCGAGACGAGGGACGAGCTGAAGTTCAGCACCGCCAGGTCGAGCTCCTTGAGGAGCGCCGTGCGGAAGAGGTTGGTCATCACCTTCTTGTTGAAGTGGATGAACTCGATGAGTCTGGGCTTGAGGTAGGACTCCGCCGCGCGGACCTGGCGTCCGGCACGCGGGACGGGCAACAGCACCTGGACCATGCGTCCGAGGCGCACGTTCACGCGGGTGAGCGCGACGGCGTCGGGGTAGTCCTCTTCCGCCGCGTGCAGACGCGGAGCGCAGAACTCGCGGATGCGAGTCTCGCGAGTCTCCGTGGTGTCGAACACCGGGCGCTGACTCTCGTCGTCCGGCCCCTCGACGTGGAAGAGCCAGAGCATGTACTCGCCGTCCTTCTTGGGGACCTCGAGCGGGACCGCTCCGGGCTCGGTCAGGGCCACCCCCTGACCCAGGCGCGTGATGCCGTAGCCAGCCTGGAGGATGGCGACGTACTTGGTCTTGCGCTTCTCGAGTTCGACCTGCAGCCCCTGCACGATGCCGTGGCCGTGCAGGTACAGCGTGTGCCGATGGAGGCTCTTGCGGTGGTAGGTCTGCTCATCGAGCAGGTCGCGGCTGGTGAGACAGAGCCCCTCGAAGGGGTTCAGGCGGGACAGCACGGAGAATTCGGCGCTCATCTCACTCCTCGTCGAAGCGGATGGTGAAGGTGACGTGGGCGGGCCGCTCGTTGGTCACGACCTGGGCGATGCGCTTGAGCACACCGGGCCCCCGCTGGCGGAAGCGCTGGTCGAAGCGGTCGCGCCGCTCCAGCACCAGGGCAAAGAAGTTGATTGCGGCCCGCTCTGCCCGGTAGAGGTAGTGGGCGGGGGGCTCGTCGTTGAGGTAGCGCTCGCTGGGAGTGCCGCCACCGGCGAGGGTCGCCGCCCCGAGCACGAAAGGCTGGGGCTTCTCCCTGGGCGAGACGCTGACCGGGGCAGCCGTGAGGACCTTGATCATCTCCTCGAGCCCACCCCGCGTCCCGCGAGTCCGGTAGAGCCGGATCGCGCGACGGACGAGCTCGCGCTGCTGGTGCAGCGGGAGGCCCTCGTCCAGGGTGAAGCCGACCCAGCTCGCGATCCAGGACAGGAACCTGGGATCGCATGTCAGCGGGTCCGTGAGCGAGGGGATCTCGGTGATCCGATCGAGCACCGTGGTCATCTGGTGCTGGAAGATGAACAGCAGCCGCCGCATGGTGTCGGTGTCCACCCCGCGGACCTCGGTCGCGGTGACCTCGTCCTGGTGGCTCCAGCGCCGCGCGCTGACCTCGTCGGCCTTGACGATGTCGCGGCGGCGGGTCGGCATACCGCCCTGGAAGGCGCCCGGCAAGAACCGCAGGTAGCTCCTGACCGGGACGTGGAGGACGACCTCGTCTCCCGGATCGAGCGGAGGGGGAGGACGTCCGTCGACCGTGATCAGCTCTGCCTTGATGTCGACGAGGTCATCCGGGATGAACAAGCTCGCCGGCGACCCATCGGGGAGGCAGCGCATGGCCCTGATGAAGACCGGATCTCCGCCGGCGGCGGGGTTGATCTGCGCTGCCCTCACGTGGCCGACCTTTTCGCCGCGCTTGGCCTCGACCAGCTGGATCTGGATGCGATTGCCCAGGTTCCGGCGCAGGTAGGTCCGGGCGTGGCGCGCGGGGTACCCGACCTTCACCACGGTCTCGACGTGGAGGAAGTCCCCCGGCACGGCCGGGAGGGCCTTGCCAGAGGGGACCGGCAGCTGGGGCCCGTTCAAGCGCCTTCCTCGCTCTTGATGCGGACACGGCGGATGACGAAGAGGTCATGGTGATCGAGAGGCAGCTCCTTGGTCCCCTCGCCCTCCTCCCAGCCCGCAGGACCCCGGACGTTGGCCGAGACGTCGTAGAGCTGGACATCGACGACGTGGCGGACCTCGTAGATGTCCGAGACCATGCGCGCGAAGTCCTGGGCGTAGAGCGTGCCGCCGAAGGGCCAGCCCTCGCCGTCGATGCCTCCGTCGTATGGATCGAGGAAGGACTCGACCCACCACTCGGCGTCCTCGCGCACCACGAGCTGGTTGGCGTTCGGGCGCAGCCGAAGCGTGACGCTGACGTCGATCGGCAAGAACGTCGCGAGGCGCACCTTGGGCTCGATGTTGATGAGACAGCGCCGGGTCAGGTAGCGCTCGACGTGGTCGCGGAGTCCGCTCGAGAGGAAGGGATCCGGAGTGATCTCACCCTCTCGACGGTGGGGGAGGATGACGACCTGGACGGTGCCGTCGCGCCCCATCGTGCCTGGACAGGCAGCACGGGCGACCTCGCCGCTGGCCTCCATCGCGATGATCTCGAAGTCCTGGCGCGTGACCGCCCGGTCGCGGGACGTGAGCAGGGACGGGGCCCGGCGGATGATCTCGTCGATGGTCTCCGCGTCGCGCCCGCCGGTGGCAGGGAGCAGGTTCACGACCTTGACCCGGTCGGCGAAGCCGTCACAGACGGTCACCTCTCCGGCGCCCACGTTGCCGACAGCCCCGGGGACCCGCCGGTAGACATCGATGAGGATGTTGTTGGTGCCGACCGGCAGCATGCGGCCCCGGATCCCGTTGCCGAAGTGCAAGGTGCCGTCGACCGAGTCCACCGTGTAGACAGGGTCGTCCTTGGCGGCCGTCAACAGATCCTCGACCCTGTACCAGGGCTCCCGAGTCCCGTCCGCGTACTCGACCGTGACCGCCGCGTCGGTGAAGAGCTCCGGGCGCCGGAAGGCCTGCTGGTCGCGCTCGCCGGGGTGGATGAAGATGGGGTGCTCGCGCAGCTCGAGGACCTGGTTCGGTACCCCGAGCCCGCTGAAGCGCTCCTGGGTGATGGTCTCGAGATTGACCACGTCGACGGTGTTGAGCATCAGGTGCGTGATCGGCGGGAAGGCCGGCAGCTGGTCGGCCTCCATTCCGGCGGGCATCGCCACCCGGGCGCGCAGCCAGAAGCCGTCCTCTGGCACGGGCGGAATGTCCGGCAGGGCGAACTCGAGCTCTCCCGTGCGCTCCAGCTTGTAGACATCCACGGCGTCTTCGTCCGCGGTTCGGCTGGATACGAGGCGACGCCACGCAGTGCGCCCGTGCTGGCGGCGCTCAAGGATCTCCCAGTCGACGCCTACACCCTCTGGCAGGAAGGCCTCGCCACGACAGCGGAAGTGGATGGCGTGGCGTTCACCCCGCGGGAGGGGCTTGTCGAACTGCATATAGAGCGACAGCCCATCCTGGTCGAGATCGACGAAGGGGAAGTAGGGATGGACCTCGGAGAGGCGTCCGGCGGCCCGGGTCACGCAGCGAGAGAGGCGCCGGTTGTGCTCGCGGTGGTCCACCTGCGCCATCAGCGGGTGCGGCATCGGCTGCTCGTAGGTGCCATCACCGAGCGTCTTGTTGACGCCGAGGCTGACCTTGTGGATGCGCGGGACGATGGGGTGGCTGTTCTTCTTCTTGTCCACTCCGGTCAGGTTCGACTTGATGAGCTCCAGGCGAAGCCAGGTGGTCTCGATGTCTCCGACGGTGTGGCGGGCGAGCCCCTTGAGCTGCTCGGGGGGGTCGATGACGATCCGGACCCGTCGACGACCGGCCTTCTTGGCGCCTTCTTCGTCGATCTTCGCGAAGGTGAAGCCGGTGTAGAGCTTGTCGGGGGAGAAGACCACGCGCCAGTTGTCCTCTGCGCGGTAGGTCATCTGCAGGAGGTAGTCGTCGGCGGGCTCGGCGACCTCTTCTCCGTTCATGTCGAAGCCGATCTCGATCTCGACAAGCACCTCTGCCTGGCGGCGGTTCTCGAAGAGGTCGGAGCCGATGAACCACTTCCGGCCGATCGTCGGCTGCACGGCTGCGTTGACCTGCCAAGGCGACCAGGGGCCCTCGTCGTTCGCCAGCACGGTGGCGCGCTTCGGCTCCTCGCCAGCCAGCATGTGGAGCTCGACGGGACGGAGCCATGAGAGGTCCAGCTCGAGGTCGGGGATGAAGCCCCGCAAGAAGACGGTCTGGATGCGCTCCGCCCGCAGGTTGTAGCCGTCCGTGGCCATGTCGGTGAGCGGGCCGGTGATGACCATCTCGGTGCCGTCCACGCGGACCTGCTCCTCTGGCACCTCCTCCCAGAGATCGCCTCGACGGTAGTACCAGCGATAGGTCGGGAAGTAGCCGGTGCGGCCGGCGGGCAGGCTGCGGTCGACCATGGCGAAGCGGATCGACCAGCCACCACGAACCGGCGGAAGGTCCTGCAGGAAGAACTCGAGGGCCCGACCGGCAGGGCGGACGTCCCAGTTGTTCAGCGGGCGGACCTGGCCACCGCGATCGTCGTGCCAGGTGACCTCGAGGTCCCCGGGGTCCTGGGAGCTGGGGTTGTCGGGGTCGGGCAGACCCTCCATGCGCGCGGCGAGCCAGGCCTCGTAGTCGAGGCGCCCCCGGATCCACCACTTCTGGTCCGCGACGGAGGCTGGCTTGGCGAAGACGTGCTCGCCGACACCAAAGGACTCCACGGGGCGGATCTTCGGCAGGGCGGTCATCAGCGCCAGCTCGGGCATGCCGAGCTGGTCCTTGGCCTCGCGGTCGCTCTGGATGCGGACCCAGCCACGGTCGGTCGGGTACTCCCAGACGAAGAAGTTCACGATGGACAGCGGATCGCTCTTGCCCGCTCGGCGGATGCGGAGCCGCCCGAGGCGCTGGCCCTCCTCCGGTTCGAAGTCCATGAGCCGGAAGTCGTCGTGGCCGACGTACAGGAACTGGTGAGGCGTGTAGGCATCCTGGCCAAATGCCATGGGGTCGACGTCGAAGACGGGGATGCCCGCGCCGCCGGCGAAGGTCAGGGCTGTCGAGTGGTCCTCGAGGTAGGTGAAGGGAAGCTCCCGGACCGCCGGACGCTGACCACCACGCACGGACATCAGCCGGGTGATGGTCGCGTCGTGGACGGTGAGCCCCTGCGACGTCAGGAAGTCCAGCGCCGGGTGGCCCTCGCGCTGGCGAGTCGCCGTGCGCGTGAACGCCGGAACCTCGACAGGGCGGTCGGCGCGAAGAAGGAAGGTCAACGGCGTGACGGCGGGACGAGCGGGCTTGCGCTCCTCGCCGATGAAGTTCAGGAAGTGGATGTAGGTCTTGTCCGGGACCCGGTTGAGCCGGTAGATCGTCATCTCCGTCATCCAGGCGAAGAGCTGGACGAGGGTCATTCCGGGGTCGGCGTCGTTGAGGTTCGTCCACTCCGGGCAGTACTGGGGGATCAAGGACCGGGCCTCGGCCACGATGTCCTCGTAGCGACGGTCGTCGAGATTCGGAGGGGTGATCGGCATCGTCTCCGCCTTCAGCGCGTGCTGGACATGACGTGGCTCGCCACGTGCCGGGCGTTGGTTGCCCGGATCACGTACTCGACCTCGACGTTCACGGAGCCGTTCTGCTCAGGCTCGGCGCGGACATCGATGACCTCGATGCGCGGCTCCCAGCGCGTCAACGCTTCGCGAATGTGGTGAGCAATCAGGGCGCTGGTCGCGCGAGTGTTCGGAGCAAAGAGCAACTCGTGCAGCCGACAGCCGAACTTGGGCAGCATCTGCCGCTCTCCGGGTCGGGTAGAGAGGATGACGCCGATGCACTGGCGGATGTTCTCCTCGGCAGAGGACATCTCGACGCCGCCGGTGCTGGACGCGAACCCGAACGGGAACGCCCATCCGGTGCCCAGGTAGTCCTTGCGCTTCGACATCTTCCGCTCCACACGAGCTTCGGCCGTGCCCGGCCGAACGGTGGCAGATTCTACAGGACGGCGGGTCGGATCAGCGAGGGCCGACCCGGCGGCTGCAGACTCAGGCCCCGTAGGAGGTCCCGCAGAAGGTGAACTCGGTCGAGTAGCCCGTGCGGTTGCTGATGATGTGCCGGCTCGCGAGCACGTAGTAGTCGCCGTTGACGCCTGTCTGAAGTCCGGCGATCGAGATCATGTTCCCGGCGCGCACGCTGTCATCGCCCTGGATGGTCGCGCTGCCTCGCGCGAACTGCCGGGCGAGGCGGTTCATCTCGACCTTCGCGATGAGGTTGGCGGCGCCCTGGGAGAAGACCGGGACGTCGGTGACGTAGGCCGTGGAGTCGCCAAACTGGCTCGCCATGTCGCAGCCGAGCTCGCCGGTGCCGATCTTGTCGACCTTGCCGCTGTCGGCCTCGCCGACGATGGGCTCCTTCGTCATGATGTCCCAGCCGCGGACCACGACCTTCTGGACCTGGTCCACCGTGTTGAAGGACAGACGCAGGCTCCGCAGGTTGTCACCCATCTCCAGGGTGAACACCGAACCCGAGAACTGGGCCTTCTTGAAGACCAGGCTTCCGTCCTCCATGCGCAGCAGGTAGTTGTTCCGCGCGGCGAGCCGCTTCAGGAACGCGACGTTGCTCTCGTTGCGCTGCAGGATGTAGGGGTGGGTCTCTTCGCTGGCCTCGCAGGTCCCCACCGGCACGCCAGCGGCGGCGGCGACCTTGGAGACGACGTCGGAGTCCTTCTTGTCCTCGAAGAAGCGGGTCATCCGACCTCGCCCGAGCTTGTGCATCGGGTCGAGGCAGCGAATGTTGCACTGGCTGATGCCCTCGACCTGGTAGCTGGGCTCGATCGCGACGATCTGACCCTTGAAGAGCTCCTTGCTTCCTTCACCGATCTTGGCCGTCACATCGTCGCCGATGCTCCAGTCCCAGGTGGCCTGGCCTTCCGTGCCTCCCATTCGAAGGGTGAGCATGTCGACCATGTCGACGTGGTCTTCGATCGTGAGGCGCTGAACGCCCTTCGTTCCCGGGTCGGCAGCCTGCTTGTACGTCTTGCCGCCGACAGTGACTTCGAATCCAGCAGCGCTGGAGCGGTTGGAACCCGACATGGCCTACCGCCCGCTCTTGGGGCTGCTCGGCTTGCCGCCGGCCTTTGCGCCACCCTTGGAGCCACCACCCTTGGAGCCGCCGCCCTTGGAGCCGCCCTTGGCGCCGCCCTTGGAGCCGACGCCCTTGGAGCCGCCAGCCTTCGGGCCCTTCGAGGCCCCACCAGCCTTTGGTCCCTTGGAGCCGCCGCCGCCGCGCTCGCCCTTGGCACCGCCAGCGCCGCCGCGCCCGCTGCCGCCACCGCTGCGACCACCCTTGCTGCCACCGGCACGACCGCCGCCGCTGCGACCGCCCTTGCTGCCGCCCCGCGAGCCCTTCGACCCGCCGGAGCTGCCGCCACGGTCCTTGCTCCCCTTCTTGCCGTCGCCGGAGCCCAAGATGCGCTCCGCCGAGTCCTTCGCCTTGCCGACGGTCTTCTCCGCCTCCTTCAAGGCGTCCTGGATCTCGGCCCACGGGGACTTGCTCTCGTCCTTGCTGGAGCGGTTGGACGTGACCTTCGAGGCCGCGGACTTCGCATCCTTGATGATGAGCTGGGTCCCGGCAGGGATCTCGGTCCCGTCCTCGATGTCGTTGTCCTCCATGATCTGCTTGGTGGTGGTGTTGTTCGCCAACGCGACCGACGACGCCGTGGCGCCGCTCCCCGCGGTGACGAGCTTGACCGTGTCGCGCGGGAGGTGGGCCTCGACCTCGCCCGGAGCCCACTCCTTCATCTTCAGCGCGCAGCGAGCCCGGATGGGCGTACCGTCGCTTCCGAACATGAGGTACGTGACGTTCACGGACTCGACCACCGCGGTCAGCTGGAAGGAGCCCCAGGTGAACTTCACCTTTGGGGGCCTCTTCTTGTCTGTCGAGCCCTCGGAGAGCTTGACCACCGCGTTGGTCAGGCAGAGGAGCCCGTTGACCCACTTCGTACGAACGTCGCTGTTTTCCTCGTTCGTAGTGTCGAAGTAGAGGTCCATCGAGACGACCATGGGGGCGCCCTTCTGGAACTCCAGGTTCGGGAGGGTCTGACCCTGGTCGTCGTGCTCCTTCCAGGAGACAGCCTTGTCGGCCTTGAACTCCTTCGGGTTGTACTGAACCTGGAAGGGAGGGTATCCGGCCTCTAGGTCGATGAAGCTGGCCTTACCACCAGATGTTGCCATCGTTGTCCTCCTGGCGACGTTCCTGGCGGAGCTCAAGCTCCCTCACGACGACTTCGAGAACCTCACGACCGAGGGCCTCGATGTCGACGCTTGCCATAGCCGCCGACTCCGCATTGGAGATGTCCCCGCCTTCCGTCATCCGCGAGTCCGGACGATCCGCGTGAGCAAGGCGAGCCTCGCGCAGCGCATCGCCGGTCCGCGAAGACTCGGCGAGGTGTATGAGATTACGAAGCTTCTTGGCGAGCTTCGAGACCTTGTCGTCCCCGATGGCGCCGCTCGTTGCAGCGGTCGCCTTGGGTTTGAGGCCGGTCCAGCCGCTCACGACCCGCGCACTACGGCGGGCGCGACCGGCGCCTGTGCGAACTGCCCGCGCCGAAGATGGGCGTCTGGCCCCGCTCCGGCGCTCCGCAACGTCAGCGCCATGCGCCGACGCCCGAATCTGCTCTATGACCTGGACCACCGGTCGCGGGAGCGTCGAGCTCTTCAGCTCGTTCCCACGGGTCAGGATGATCTCGATGATCTCTCGAGGATCGGTAGCCCTGACGAGGCCCGCCACCAACTCGGTCGTCGAGCGCAAGCGGTCGGGCACGGTGGCGCGCTCGGCCCAGCCAGGCGCGCCCTTCATCGGCACGCCGCGCTGAGACTCGGCCATCACGTCGTGCAGCTGGGGACGATCGATCCCATCGGGTGTGATCATGTCGGGACGGCCCAGGCCGGCCCCTCGGCGAGCGCTCACCCAGGGAGCGTTGGGGGTCTGCCACACACCGGCGCCGACGAACTGGCCAGGCTGGGTCCTGAAGCTCCGGGCGAAGGCTCCGCGGTAGGCATCCGTCGCGCCGACGGCCACCCGAGCACCGACCCAGTCCATCGGGCGGGTCTCGCCGAGACGGGCCCCCACCAACGGCGTCGAGGCCGTCCTGCCGGAGCGAGCTCCAGCGAACTCGCCAGACTGCGTGAGCCAGGTCTCCGTGGGCATCCAGAGACCCCCACCCGTGCGCATGCGACGAGCCGAAGGTCCCGGCGGCATTCCAGGGGACGGCGCGCTCACCGAGGGGCTCCAGTCCGCTGCGGATCGGGGCCGTGACTGCGTGCGATGGCTGGTGGCGCCGACGAAGTCACCGCTGTCGGTGCGCACCCCGCGAGTGGGCGCATGCCGCCTCGACGCTGTCCGGTGGAAGCCGGGGCCGCGCTCTGTCTCTTCCCTGGGAACATCTGGCTGGATGACGTGGGCATCCCGCGCTGGGCTGACCGAGGCATAGGCGACCGGTCCGCGCAAGCGGCGCTCGGCGGCATCCGCGCTCCTGGGAGCGACCGGAGCAGCCCAGGTCGAGCTGGCCGCGCGAGCCGCCGCCTCGCCGACCAGCGGCACCTCTACGGCCCGGTCCGCCGCCTTCTGGGCGGGAGAACGACGGGTCTTGAAGGTGGCCGCAGGCTGGTAGGGCACAGCGCGCCAGGGCTTCTCCACGACCTTCACCGTCGCATGGGGCCGCTCGGCCTTCAGCCTCCTGGCCAGCTTGGTGGCTTCCTCGACGGACTCTACGACCAGCGGGGCGAGCAGCGTGCCGGTGTCGACGCGGGGAGCCATCCGCGGGAGCAGGCTGCCACGCGAGGCGGCCGGCGTTCCGGTCGTGGCGAGGCGCTCTGCGGCCCAGGTGGAAGTGCGCGCACCGATCCACTCGCCATCAGCGGTCTGCGTGCTGCGTGCTGCCGTGAAGATGCCCTTGTCGGTCTTCACCGCCCGGGACTGCTCGATCGACGAGCTGGAGGTCACCGCGCTGGTTGCGCCAACGAAGCCAGTGGCCGCCGTCCGCATCGCCCTTGCCGCGGCGTGGGCCGAGGCGCGGGTGGTCAGGCTCCTCGAGCCCGTCCAGTCACCAGCGGTGGTCTGGCCAGAGCGCGCACCGACGAACTCGCCTTCGGGCGTACGGAACGTCCCGCTGGGACCGAGGTCTCCTGTCGCGGTCCGATGAACGCGCGCTGCAGGGTCCTCGCGCCGAGCGGTACGAACCGAGGATGACGGCGCCACTGGGGTCGTCGTCTTCCTGAACGCGCGGGCTCGGGTGTAGGCGCCGGTCTCCGTGCGGACGATCCGGGCAGAGGAGCCGACCGCCGTCGACGGGACGGGACTCGGAGCCAGTCGGTCGGGGCCGCGCACGCTGCGCGGAGTCCGCACGACGGGAGAGGTGGAGAGCTGGGGCTGGACCTGCTGACCACGAACGACCCGCGCGCCTGCGTGAGCCGTCTGCGAGGGCTTCGCCGATGGGCTCGCCCAGGGGCTCGCGCCCTGCGTCTGGGCCTCGTCGTGGGTGATGACCTCCATCGACGGGCTGCTGCCCAGGACTGGACGCAGGCCTCGACGGCGTCGCCGCTGTGGGGCGGCTCGTCCCCGCGCGACCTCGGTCGGGCGAGCGCCGACGGTGGCCTCTGGGGCCTCTTGCATGACGGTGCGCAGGACCCGCGCGCCGACAATCCGCTGGAGGACACGGCGAACCTCGATGACACGAACGCGCTCTTCGAGGTGTTCGGTCCGGCGAAGCACGGTCTCGACCTTGCGCCGGGACGCCGGGTGGAGCTCGAAAGAGGCCTCGGCGAGGGCCCTACGGAGGGGATCCCTGCCTGTCGCCGCCTGGGCGAGACGCCTCCCCACGCGCTCCGCGGGCCGATCCGCGGCCCGAGAGACCGCGAGGCGAGAGGGCGCCAGCGCACGAGCAGTGAGGGGCTCGAGGCGGCGGGTCAAAAAGGGCACGCTCGGGACGTACTCGGCGCGCCCCAGGGGCTCCGCCACGCGGGCCGGAGCGCCCTTGGACGTGATCCAGGCGTCTGCGCCGCTGCGGACGCGGACGGCTGCACCGCTCGCGGTTCCCCACGCGGAGGACGGGGCCTGGCCGGCCTCGGCGTACTCCGGCGGGATCCACGGCTCCGGCAGGGCCATGTCCGACATACCGAGGGTTCGCACACCAAAGAAGGTGGGTCGGCTCGATTCGCCGGGGAAGCGCCTGCGGGCAGCAGTGCGAGTACCGACGATGCGCGAGGCCCACTGGCGTTCGCGACGCTGCCGCCGCCAGCGAGCCAGCGCCAGGCGCCGCATGGTCTGGTAGAAGGGCCGCGCAGAGACGAAGGAGAAGGCCTCCTCCGCTTGCTCGTCAGTCGCGCCCTCCCCCAGCTCGAGCCAGGGGTCTGCGAGGCCAAAGCGCGCATAGAAGGCCGGAGACAGCCCGATTCGGGGCCGCCTGACCGTCCGGCGCTCCAAGCGCTCGACGAGGCGCTTTCCGGGGTAGCGTCCATCCATGGCCTAGCTCTCCTTCCTACCCTTCCTACCCTTGCTCACCTTCACGCCGTGGTGTCGCCTTCCTCGCCCTCCTCGCCTTCCTTGGCTTCCCTCCTTCCTACTCTTGCTCACCTTCACGCCGTGGTGGGCGAGCTCGACCATCTCGACGGCGAGCTCGGCCCCGTTGGCGACGAAGTTCGGCCCCTCGTAGGCGACGGGCCATGCGTTGACAAAGGAGTACCGGCGGACCTCGTCCATCGCGAGGTTCTTCATGATGATAGCGCCGTTGCGGCGCTTGGTGAAGCCGTCCTCGAGGAACTCCTGCCGCCAGTCCAGGAGCGAGCTGTCGGTGGTGACGCCGTACCGGAGCACGATGTTCTCCCACCGGCTCTGACCGGGCAGCTTGTGGACGCGGTGGTTGACACCACCCTCCTCGATCTCGAAGACCTGGGTCGAGGTCTTCAAGCCGTTGCACTCCATGAACTGCGCGATTGCCACCCCGTCGATCTCCAGCTGGAAGATGAAGTTGCCTTCGGGGTCGGTGATTTCACGTTCGGCCATGGGGGTCTCCTATAGTGCTACACCACCTCGGACTGGCCGAGGCGCAGGTCGATGGTGATGTGCTCGGTGGTGGTGATGGGGCGCAGACGCACCATCACATTCAGCCGACCGGCTTCGCGTTCGGCCTTTGGATTCGTCTCTGCGTCGCAGCGGACCTCGTAGTCCTTGCCGGCTGCCTTGCCGGTCAGCATTCCCTTCTCCCAGAACTCGTCGAGCCTGGCTCGCACGTCCCGCTCCAGGATCTTCCAGATGTTGGCGCTGTTCCGCTCGAAGACGACCCACTCGTTGTCCCGGCGGAGCTGCTCGCAGATCATGGAGACGATGCGGCGGGAGTTGATGAACTCCCAGCGGTAGTCGGTGCTCATCGTGCGAGCCCCGAAGACCACGACCCCTCGCCCGGGTTGGGTGACGATCGGGTTGACGCTGTGGTCGGCCAGCTCTCCGGCCTCGACCCAGGTCATCTCGACCGAGGGGTGGGTCACAGCGCGGACCGGGACGTTGGCCGGCGGCCAGACGACGCCAAAGGGCTGATGCTCGCGCTCGGTGCGGGCATAGACGCCGAGGACGGAGCCCGACGGCGGGATGATCTCGTCGCCCTTCATCAGCCAGGGGTAGTAGACGGCGCCGTAGCTGTAGAGCTCGTTGCCGTCCCCTCTGAACTGAGAGAGCCAAGCCACCAGCGCGTCGCCGTGGAGGTCGCGGGGAGCGTCGATGATGAGGAAGCGGTTCGCCATCTCCCGGCAGTGCAGGAGCAACTCGCGGTACAGCACGTCCGCGTGGCCGGTGACCTCGCCGGTCTTGGTGAAGTCGAAGCGCATGTAGGCCGCCCCGGGCACGGCGATCAGCGCGATGTCCTCTTCCGCGCGGAGGCGCTCCAGGAGAGGCTCGAGCACGCTCTGGGCGGAGGCAGCTGCGCGGAGGTCGTCCTCGCTGTCGATGCAGACACCGAAGAGCTGGCAGTAGTCCCCGCCGTTGTCGAAGAAGGCCTGCACGGCCCGTCGCGACGCGGGGTCGAAGAGGCGCTGGAGGGGATGGTCCAGCAGCTCTCTGGGACGCCGAAGCGTCAGTTCGACGAAGTCGCCCGCGGCGGCGTCACGAGGCCACCGGCCTCTTGGAATGAAGCCCAGAATGGCTGCGATGTCACAACGCACCAGCCCAAATCTGCGGGTCGGCAGAGCAGTGTGCTGGACGGAGATGCCGGGCTTCATCGCGGCTCCCGAGAGGTTCATCCCGGCAGTGCCGGCCCTCCCGCCCCCTGGACTAGCCGGGGGGCGGGGTGGCTGATGGCCTTGCTATCGGGAAGTGTTGATCTTCTCGTTGATCCGGGAGATTTCCTTGACCCACGAGTGGCGCTCTTTGTGCGACAGCTCGAAGAGGGTCTCCCGGTCCCAGTGGAAGTGGTACGCGATGAAGGCTACCTCCTTGAGAATATTCTCTAGGGGGTAGCTTACGATTCCCCCAGGCGCCCAAACTCCTTGTCGAAGCGGGCACCACATTCGGGGCAGCTCACCCGTACCGTGGCCTCATCCTCGTTGATGCGGTTGTACATCTCTTCGAGGAACCTCAAGTCGCCTGCGAACAGGTTCTCGACGACTCCGGTGTTGACCTCTGCGAGATTCCCGAGGCGAGTAATGACCCTGCTCAGCAAGACGATGATGAGGTAGGCGCGGTTGCGTTGGACGCGCATGTCGTTCAGAGGAACGATCTCGTCCTTCGCATTCGCCAGCCGCATCACGCCTTCCTTGTGGATATTGCCGTCTTTGTCGACGTACCCACGGGGCAGGATGAAATCGTACTCGGTCTTGAGTTCACTCACAGCGGTCCCTCGATCAGCTTGTACAGCACCAACGAGGCGAAGCTGCTCCTAGTTTCCTAGGCGCGCTCCACCTTCTCGACCGCGATCTCGACCTTCTCGATGGCCATGCCGGATGTATCGGAATCCATGTCCGGCACGTACCACTTGCAAGGCCACCCTTCGTAGAAGTTGTACCGTGCGACCTCGGTCTCGCCGTCCTGGTCCAGGACAACGATCGAGCCCGCGCGACGGTCGATCTTTCCGTCTTCGATGTTCTTCCGCCATTGCCACAGGTCATTTGTCGCGGTGTAGCCACGCTCGAGAACGATGTTCGCGTACGTGGTGCGACCCGGCTTTTTGCGAACGACCTTGTCGTTCCCCTGCTTGAACTCGATGATCTCAGTCTCCGAGTCCATTCCACTGATGGACTTGAAGCCGCCGATGATCACTTTGGTGTCATTGATGACACCCTGGATCTCCAGCAGGAAGTGGTAAGCACCGTAGAGCTCTTCGGTGGGCATTTGGGTGGTCCTCTCTAGTTGCCCCTGACCCTGACGGTTTCAGGTCCGGGTGGTTGAGGTCAGTGGGATTTATTCCTCGATCAGGCCACCGCCATCCCACTGGCCGATATTAAAGATAACAAATTCTGCGGGCTTCACCGGACAAATTCCGACCTGGACGTTCACCTGCCCCGCATCGATGAGGTAGCGAGGGTTCGTCTCCTCGTCACACTTGACGTAGAACGCCTCCTCAGGCGTGTTTCCGAAGAGGGCCCCGGCGCGCCAGACGCGAAGGAGATACGCGCGGACATCGCGGACGAGCTTCTTCCAGAGGGTCTGATCGTTGGGCTCGAAGACGGCCCACTGCGATCCGATCATGATCGACTGCTCGACCATGATGAAGAGGCGGCGCACGTTGATGTACTTCCAGGAGGGGTCGCTCTTGGTCCCGAGGGTGCGCGCACCCCAGACCCGGATGCCGCGATCCTTGAAGACGCGGATGACGTTGATCCCGCGCTCGTTGTACTGGCCCTGCTCGATCCGGTTGATGTTCTGTGACAGGCCGGTGATCCCGAGCACCAGCTCGTTGGCCGGCGCCTTGTGCACGCCGCGCTCACCATCGACCCGGGCGTAGATCCCGCAGAGGTGGCCGCTGGGCGGAACGAAGAGCTCGTTCTTCTCGGTCCTGAGCAGCTTGCGACGGTTGGGGCCGGTGACCTTGATGTGGTCCTGGTTGCCGGAGAACCAGCTCGGCTTGGTGACCTTGAGCCAGGGCACATACAGCGCGCCGTAGCCCTTCTGGCTGGCCGGGATGTCCATGCCGCCGTCAGAGACGATGGGGCCGTCGAGGATGGCAAAGCGATCCTTGCGGATCTCGCACATCTCGAGCATCTCCTTCTGCTGGTTCGGGCTCAGGCCCGGCGCGGCCATGATGGCCATGTCGTCGACGTCGTCGAAGGCGTAGAGCCCGAGCTTGTCGGCCTGGTTCTCGCGAACCGAGACGTGGAGATGGCTCGCACCCATCAGGTAGACGTAGGCCTTGCCGCCGCCGTTGTCGTAGAAGCCGTTGACGCCTGCGACGAAGTTGAAGACGCTCGGCTGGCTCAGGAAGTCCTGGAACTCCTTCTTCAGCGCGGCGTCGCGGGCGAGGGCCTCGTAGACGGCGTCGGCGGCATCGTCCGGGTCGTCGAAGACAGCGCCGGGGATGATGTCGTCGAGCGGGCGGGTGGCCAGCAGGTACTCGGCGAAGAAGCTCTGCAGCCAGCGGAAGAACTCGCTCTTGTTCGTCACCGCCACGGGCGGGATCGAGTACTCGGAGTTCAGCGCCGACTCGGCCGCGCCCTCGAAGTTGAAGCCGTAGACCGCGAGCAGATCCTTGGCGTGCCTCGGCTGGGGGCGATCGAGGGCGAAGGTGTCGCTGATCTTGTTGAGCAGCGCCTCGACGGCCTCGTCGTCGTCCGTGACGACCTGGCCCTTGAGGTCGAGGTGGATCTCGGGCAGCTGCACCTTCTTGGTCTTGTCAGCGGCATCCTCGATCTTCACGCGGCCCTTGGCGCCCTTGCCGAAGGTGACCTTGTGACCGTTGATCTCGAGCAGCTTGGCGACGTCCTTGACCTGCCGGTTCTTGAAGCGGAAGGCCTCTGTCAGGGCAGCGCCTGCCTCGGCCTTGTTGCCCGAGACCTTTCCAGCGGTGTCGACCAGCTGCGGCGGGACCTTGCCCTGCAGCGCTCGCCTGCCGTCGTTGCCAGAGACCGCCGTCGCGTCGCTGGGAGGGTTGAATTCGAAGAGGCCAAGAAAACCCGGAATAGCCGTCGAGACACTCTCGATCGGCTTGGGGCCACTGTCGACTTCGCGGATGTAGACGCCTGGAGTCTTGTATTCCACGACTTATTCCTCCGTGTCTTCTGGCTTCTTTCTATCGAAGCGCCTGCGTACGTTGTGGGCCTCTGGCCCGGGGGGTTTGCTGATCCGTCCGGAAGTGGGCCGGCCCATGACACGGGACCTCGGCTTCTTCTTCTGGTGCGGGAAGTGGGTGTCCTTCGGAAGTAGGCCTTCCTCGTGATCGCCCATTGCGATGCCGGAGCCGCCCTCTGTCGAGGTCAGCGGGCCATCGAGCGCCACGCGGGCCCTGTACGTCAGGAAGGGACGGTAGGGCGCCTCGTGGAGCGTGTAGAGGTTGATGGCGTCTCCGACGGTGAGATCGTCGACCAGCGCGAGGCTGACCTTCTCGACCTGCAGCTCGGCGCGCCAGGTGTCGCCCTTGGGATCCCAGGGCTCGCCGTAGCTGTTGACCGCCTCGCCCGTGGGCAGGATGAAGCGCCTCGGGCGGTAGATCAGCCGTGGGGTGCTGTTGAGCGTCAGCAGGACCCAACCGAGGAGGCGCTCCGCGTCCGAGCGGAACTTCGCGTGCACGCCGACGAGGTAGAAGAGGTCCATCAACAGCGGCGGCCGGTGGTAGAAGTACTCCTTCTCCCCGTTGGCGCCGGTGACCTCCAGCGGGGCGAGGCGCAGCCGCTTCTGGTTCATCAGGTTGGGGTTCATCCCCGCCCGGTACATGTAGACGTAGATGACCTCTTCCCGGTCCTTCGGGACGAACTTCAGGTCCTCTTCGAGGCGCGGCGGACGCTCCGTGACGTCGTAGCAGTCGAGGAGCCGCTTGTGGATGGCCTCCGTGACCTCGCCGATCGTCTGGTAGGACGACAGCGGCCCTGTCTGGAACTGCTGGGGCTGGAGCTCGGTCACGGCTCCACTTTCCACAGGCGGGTGCGCGGGGCGCTCGGCACCGTGCGGGTCTCCGCGGGGCTCTTGAAGGAGATCCGCGGGCGCTCGACGACGCCGAGGAGGTCGCTCAGACGATCGGGTCTGGCGAGCCTCTGGCGCGGCTCGATCACCACCTGGCGCTGCGGCATGCTCGTGTGGAGCTTGTATGGCGTGCGCACCAGGCGGATCAGCTGCGGCGCGTTGGGCTCTGGTCTGGCCCCCGGGTGCAGCCTCCGGACCTTGCCCTCGCGCCGCCTGCGGGGCTCCTTCAGCTTGGGCTCCAGCACCTCGCGATCCAGCCTGCCACCGAGCTTCGCGGCCAGCTCGGTGAGACCGATCTGGTGCTCTCCCGGAAGCCTCCGGTGAAGCCGCGCGGCGATGCCTTTCAAGCGTTCTCCTGGGGGACCGTGTGCCACGGACCCATCGGGTGGGGAAGCGCAGGCTACAGGAGTCGTGAATCTGCGGTCAAGGCGCGGACGAAACCACGGTTATGCTCCCGCCATGGACCGCCAGCGAAAGCCCAACAAATCCCGCGGCCGACCGGGGTCGCGAATCCGCCACGGGGGCTCCCAGGAAAAGGCCGACGACAAGACCTCGCGCATGCTGAAGAACCTGCACGGCTCGCTCGGAAACCAGGGTCTCGAGGAGATTCTCAACGCGCGAAACGGACGCAGGGACGACATGCTCAAGTTCGTCTGCGAGCGCCTCAAGACGATCCGCCAGGTCCAGCTGACCGAGGCCCGAGAGTGGAACGACCAGCGGGAGTGGCACAAGACCGTCTTCAAGGGGAAGGAGGGGCACCACCTGCCCGAGCCGGCCCGCTGGAAGCAGGCCGCCGAGCACTTCAAGAAGGCCGGTGACGCCCTCTGCCGAGGGGATCTCGGTCGGGCCAAGCAGTCCATGGACGAGGCGCTGGAAGCGGAGCAGGCTGCCTTCGACGCGATCCCCATCAGCGTGCAGGACGAGCTGCAGTCCTCGACGACGGCGGCTGCCGGGGAGGCGCCGAGCGCCGCGGACAACCTCAACAGCGACGACACCTGCAGCGCCTGCGAGCGCCCCAAGGAGCTGAAGCTGGCGGATCGGATCATCGCGCTGCAGCCCACCATCCGGAACGTGAGCCAGCGCTCCAACCAGCCTCACACCTGGTTCCTCGAGGAAGAGGAGGAGGAAGAGGAAGAGGCCGATGGCGCCTGAGCTCCTGGGCGCGCTCGTCGGCATGGAGACGATCTCGAACCGCCCGATCACAGAGGCCGCGGCGCTCATGGCTACCCGCGCAGAGGACCAGGGCTTCCAGGTCGAGCTCTTCGAGGACGACCAGGACGCGGGCAAGGTGAACGTCGTCTGCTCGGCGGGCCCACGGACGGGAGAGGGGCTGATCCTGAGCGGCCACATGGACGTCGTGCCGGTCGAGGGGCAGCCCTGGTCGAGCGATCCCTTCAGGCTCACCGAACGGGACGGGCGGCTCTACGGGCGGGGCACCAGCGACATGAAGGCCTTCCTCGCCGCCACGGTCGAGGGACTCGAGCGCATCGAACTCTCCAAGCTCAGATCCGAGCTGGTGCTGGTCTGGACCCACGACGAGGAGATCGGCTGCGTCGGATCGCGCGAGCTCGTCCGCAGGCTGGCGCTCTCGGGCCGTGTCCTGCCCCGAACCTGCTGGATCGGAGAGCCCACCGACTTCCAGGTCTTCCGCATGCACCCGGGACACGTGGCGATGAAGGTGACGACCCGGGGGCTCTCCGCGCACTCCTCGAAGCCGGACCTCGGCAGGAGCGCCCTCAAGGAGATGGCGAGGGTCATCCGCGTCGTAGAGGAGATCGAGGTCTCCGAGCGCCGGAGCACGCGCTACTCCGAGCTGCTCGAGCGCCCCTACGTGACGATGAACATGGCGCAGATCCGGGGGGGCGTCGCCGTGAACCTCGTGCCGGACATGGTCGAGATGACCATCGGCTACCGGCCGCTCCCGGGGGACGACCCGGTGCGGGTCCACGACCTGATCCGGGACCGGATCGGTGACCTGGAGGCCGACACAGAGATCCTTCGGATCACACCGGCGATGCTCACGGCGGAGGGCACCCCGCTCCAGCACCTGCTCTGCGAGCACGCCTCGACGACGAAGCTGGGGGCGGCCTCGTTCGCCACGGACGGGGGCAACTTCGAGGAGCTCGGCATCTCCTCGCTGATCTTCGGTCCTGGGAGCATCGACGTGGCCCACGCCCCCGACGAGTACGTGAGCATCGCGGCGCTTTCGAAGGCGGTCGATGTGGTAGAGGCCGTCGTGAGACGGAGCTGCACGTGATCTGGTTGTTGGCCTGCGTGCCGTCGGTGGAGGTGGCCCCGGAGAGAGCCGCGCGCAGCTACTGCCAGCGGGCAGAGGACTGCAGTCTGTTGCAAGAGGGCGAGCGCAAGGAGACCTGCGAGCCGAACACCACAGAGGCCTTCGAGGCCCTCTGGGACGAGAGCGTCTGCGAAGAGGGCTTCGACCGGAAGCCCTACAAGGCTTGCGAGACGCTGATCGCGACCTGGGACTGCGACGACATCAGCGCCGGGTGGACCGACATCGGCGAGACCTGCAGCGCGCGGACGGTCTGCAAGTAGGTCAACGCGCGCCCAGCTTCTCCCAGACCGCGACGGGCTTGCCCCCGCGGTGGACGGCGTAGCGGGGGTAGAGGGCCGCCGCGAGACAGCTGTGGTTGGGCACGATGCGCAGGCGGTCGCCGACGCGGATGCTGCGGAGGTCGCCGGTGAGCTTGCCGTGTTCCTGGGACAGGCTGACCAGCTTCAGGTCTCGGGGGGTGCCGTCGAGATCACAGACGACGCCATGGCCGCAGTCGGGGTCCACGTGGCGGGGACCCGGGTCCTTCGAGAGCGCCAAGGCTCCGGCATCGCAGATGGCCGTCTTGCGGTTGGGGTAGACGCCGATGATGCTGGTCACCACCGTCATGGCGCAGTCGGCGAGGGAACAGCTGCCGATGGCGACCCCGAAGGCGTCGAAGAAGACGTAGTTGCCCGGTCGCACCTCTGTGACCCCGTCGAAGCGCTCGCCGTGGACGCAGGTCGGGGTGGAGCCGATGCTGATCCCCTCGACTGGGATGCCCTCTGCCCGGAGCCGCCCGGCGAAGGCGACGGTGACCCAGCGCTCCTCCTCCGCGACGGCTCGCACCTGCTCGACGGTCCTGCAGGCGTAGCTGTGGCCGCCGTGGGCGAGCACGCCTCGAAAGCGCACGCTCGGAGCCTCGTGGAGGCGGCGAGCGAGCACGACGGCCTCGTCGCTGTGTGGATCGACGCCGGCGCGCCCATTGCCGCAGTCGACCTTCAGCCAGACCGAGCAGGGGTGGGCGCGGACGACATCGACCGCCTCCTTGGAGTCGACGAGGAGCCCGAGCCCCAGGGCGACCGCCGAGGGGACCCGAGACAGGGCGATGGGCACAGCGAGGGTGATGTCCGTGAAGCCCTGCTGGCGGAAGAAGCGACCCTCGTCCAGGGTGGCGACGGTGATCGCGCCCGAGTGTCCCCTGACCTGCAGGCGGGCGGCCTCGAGGCACTTGTGGGTCTTCACGTGGGGGCGCAGACCAACCCCGAGCGCCAGGAACTTCGCCGAGACGCGCCTGGTGTTGGCCTCGACGATGGCCTCGTCGACCACCGCGCAGGGGGTGGGGAGCGTCCTCACTCGAGCAGCTCGCCGCCGACCCAGACGCGCCGGACGAGGCCCGGGTGGCCGGCGAGGACCGCGGCGGGGAGGACCCGGCTGCCTTGGAGCACGGGGTGGTCGAGGTCTATCTCGACGAAGTCGGCGAGCTTGCCGATGGCGATCTCGCCTGCATCGAGGCCGAGGGAGCGAGCACCGTTTCGGCTACCCATCTCCAACAGGCGCAGGGCGAGCCCGTCGGGCTCTTCGGTCGCGAGCACGTTCCGCCGCCCCTGGCAGCCGCGAGCGTGCAGCTCGATGGCGGCGAGCTCATAGAAGGGATCGATGCGCGCGTGGCTGTCGGTGCCGACGCAGATCGGGATGTCCGCGAAGTGGTCGAGCGGGAGGAAGCCGTCGCCGAGGTCGAGCTCGGTCGACGGACAGGCGCAGATCGAGGCGCCGGACTGGCGCAACAGCTCGGCATCGCCTTCGCAGGGCCAGGTCATGTGGACGGCGGTGAAGCGCTCGGAGAGCAGCCCACAGTCCGCGAGCAAGCGGGTCGGAGAGACCCCGTGCTCGTCCTGGCAGAGGGTGTTCTCCTTCGGCTGCTCGCTGAGGTGGGCGTGGATCACGCCGTCGAAGCTCGCCAGGACCTCGAGCCAGTCCCGCGGGACCGCGCGCACCGAGTGGGGCGCCAGGCCTATCGAGACAGCTGGATCCTGGATGTTCTGCAGCCGGCGGACCGCGTCGAGGACCTGCTGGGGGCGATCGTCGCAGAAGCGGCGCTGCTGCCTGGTGCGGTCCTGCCCGGGGCCTGCGCGGTGGTAGGCGACCCTCAAGAGGCAAATGCGCAGGCCGACTCTCCGGGCTGCTCGGATGACCCTCCGGGCGAGCTCCTCGCGATCGGCGTAGGGGCTTCCCTCGGGCAGGTGGTGGACGTAGTGGAACTCCCCGACGGAGGTGAAGCCCGCCCGGGCCATCTCGCGGAAGGCCTGCTCGCTGACGGCCTCGATGCCGTCGGCGTCGAGCTCGTTGGCGAGGCCGTACATGCGCTCGCGCCAGGTCCAGAAGTCGTCCATGCCAGGGGCGGCGTGCTGAACGTGACCGCGCAACGCGCGCTGGAAGGCGTGACTGTGGGCGTTCACGAAGCCGGGCAGGATCCCGCTGCAGTCGGGCTCGCCCCGGGCCGCCCGGATCTCCGAGATGCGGTCCCCCTGGACGACTACCTCGAGCCCCCGCTGGAGTTGGCCCTCGAACAGAAGACCCTCCGGGCGCAGCGCCCGTGAGCTATCTTCGTTCTTGCGCAAAGGAGCAGCCATGCCACGGAAGATCCCCGGAGAGGATACCGTCGATCGCCTGTTCGAGCGCGAGGAGCAGCTCGAGCGCGTCAGCGTGCCCGGTGGTGGCGAAGCCTACACCGGCCCCGAGGCCACGCGAGCTCTGCAGGCACTCGACGCCGAGGCCATGACCGTCGACGGCAGCATCATCGTGCAGGAGGGCTTCGATCCGAGCCGTCCAGCGGATGCAGCCCTGTTCGCCCACGAGCAGTACCACGTCGAAGAGGGTCGCCCCGGCGCGCTCACTCACGCCATCCACGACGCCGAGGAGGTCGCGGCTCGTGCTGTCGAGTCGATGGTCTTCCATCGAATGACCGGCGGATACGAGGGCGGCTACCAGCCCGGTGGCGGAGCAGGAGATGCCAAGGGGGGGCAGACCCCCGACCACGGCGGACGGGGCACCAGCGAGTTCAACGCCGGCGCCGACACGAAACCAGAGGCCGTCGACGCAGATCCGGACGCCGCCCGCGGCTACCTGGCGATGAAGAAGCTGGGCATGAACCATGTCGACATCGTCGACAAGCTGGCCCGCGAGGTCGGCTCTGCGATGGACCAGCAGAAGGAGATCGGCCTGGGCAGGACGAGCGACCTGAAGGGCACGATCTAGACGAGGTCCTCGACCTGGTCCCAGAAGTCGCCGAAGTGCACGCGGTTGACCTGCTTGCCCATCTTGATCATCTCCATGCCCACCGCGCGGACGACGTGGCGCTGGTGGACCGCCGTGTCCTCTGTGGCGGCGAGGATGCAGGCGTTGATCGCGGCGTTGACGATGGGGCCGCCGCTGAGGATGAACTGGTCGGCGATGTAGTGGAGCTCTACGTCGTCGGCTCTCGGCGCTGCCTTCGGGATGGCGCGCTCCCAGAGCTCCAGGCGCTGCTCGGGGCTGGGCATCGGGAACTCGACGACAGCGCCGAAGCGGCGGAGGAAGGCCGCGTCGATGTTCTCCTGGAGGTTGGTCGTCAGGATCGCCGCGCCCTCGAAGACCTCGAGGCGCTGGAGCAGGAAGCTGACCTCCTGGTTCGCGAAGCGGTCCTGGGCCTGCTTGACCTCGCCGCGTGAGCCGAAGAGCGCGTCGGCCTCGTCGAAGAGGATGACCGCCGTGCCCCCCTCTGCCGCGTCGAAGATCTCCTTGAGGTTCTTCTCGGTCTCGCCCACCCAGCGAGAGATCACCTGGGAGATGTCCACCTTGAACATGTCGAGGCCCAGCTGGTTTGCGATGACCTCTGCGGCCATCGTCTTGCCGGTGCCCGGACCGCCCGAGAAGAGAGCCTTGATGCCGTAGCCGCGCGCTCGGACATCTCGAGCGCCCCAGCGGTGGAAGACCGTCTCCTGGTGCTCGATGTAGTCGACGAGACCCTGGAGCTTGCCCTTGACCTTCTCCTCGAGGATGAGGTCGTCCCACTGGTAGCGAGGCACGACGTGCTGGGCGAGGCCGCGAAACTCGGGGCGAGCGCCCTCTCGCGCCGCTGCCCAGAGGACCTCCTCCTTCGGGGGCCGTCCACCGGACTCGGCGTCGGCCCGCTTCATCACCCGGTCGATCGTGGTTCCGCCGATGGCGTAGAAGCGCTCCGCGATCTCGGGGGCCGGCGTGGGGTCCCAGCCGCGCTCCTCGAAGGCCTGCGTCCAAGCGTCGATGCGCTCCGGGAAGGTCGACTTGCCACACATGATCGTCACGCTCGGTCGATCAGTGCCCAGCAGGGTCTTCACGCTGCGACGGTCCGCGGCGCCGACGAGCACCGGGCAGTCCAGCGAGGCCAGGGTCGAGCCCAGGGCGATGACCCTGAGGCGCTGACCCGGGTCGTCCTGGGCCTCGATGAGGTTGATCAGGTAGGGGATCGCTCGGGCCAGGCGACACTCGCGGATGAGGTCCCAGGGCTGCTCGAGGTACTCCATGCAGCGCTCGAGGTCCACGCGCACCAGCGGGCGCTTCACCCGGCGCGCGATCTCCAGGGCCACCCCCTCGCGGGAGCCCTCTGCGGCGCCGACGATGACGTAGGTGATGGCGCGGTCGAGCTCGTCGAACTCCTCCAGCCGCCTCTTCGTCGAGCCCGGCACGAAGGGCGAGATGCGCACATCCAGGGGGACGAAGCCCGGCGAGGAGGGCAGCTCCTCCTCCTCCAGGAGCCACCGGAGCAAGCGGCCGCTGGGATGGACCCGCCTGGAGGTGTGGGTCTCGGCTCCGTCCGGCGGATTCAGCAAGAGCAGGCGGTTCTTGACCAGCGGCGAGGCCGACATCAGGCGGGCCTGGAGCTGGAGGCGCTGGATGCGCTCGGTCCGCAGCACCCGCGTCGCCAGGTCGACCGTGAGGTAGCCCTGGTTCAGGTTGTCGTTGAGGTAGGCGAAGATCTTCGAGTACCCGGCGCTGATCTCCGGAGCCAGGGACAGGAGGATGAGGTCCGCGTCGTCGCCGCCGAGCTGGAAGGCCTGGCGGAGACGCTGGAGGCGCCCACCCGGAGCGTCGCGCAGGCTCTCGCTGGCGCTGATGGCCGCGCCGAGACCGACGCTGGTCTCGGGGTAGTCGATCTCGCCGTGGGCGCGCAAGAGCGCATCGACCTCGTCGTCCGTGATGACCGAACCCCAGAACTGGCCCTTGGCCCGCATGGCCGGACGGGCGCGCTGGCGACGCACCGCGCGCAACAGCAACAGGTCGGTGCGTCGCAGTCTCCGGGCGAGCTCTTCGTAGACGGTGGACATCGCCGCCAGCCTACTTCAGAGCCGCGTCGAACTCCTCGATCAGAGGCTCCAGCGACTCCTGGCGGTCGACCTGGGCGAGCTGGTCGATGACCAGCGCGGAGCGCTCGGCGCTGGCGGTGTACTCGCCGACCACGCGCTGCTCGGCCCCGGTGATGATGTGGCGCTCGGAGTCGTAGGAGGCCGTGCCCTCGAGGTGGACGACCACCTTCTGGTTCAGGCCGCGATTCGCCGAGTCCAAGGTCTCGAGGAGTCCATCTCCGTCCTGCTCGAAGACAACGAGGTCACCATCGGCCCCCTTCACGGTCGTCTCGATCTTGACGGTGCCCGTCGCAGCCCCTCCGGGGTGACGGACCCCTGCGGAGCTCTTCTGCTTCCAGGAGCCCCCCGGGTCGACGCCGCCCTTTGGCATCTCGATGTCGAGCGGACCGACACCTCGAGCGACGAGGTCGCGCAGGAACTCCTGGGCGTCCGCTGTCTCCTTCGAGTCCTTGGGGATGCCCTCGACGTCGACGGACTTGAAGCGCCCGCTCGTGGTCACGACCAGCTGGATCGTCGCCCCCTGGAGGTAGCCCGCGTACTCCTCGAGGATGGCGTCGATCTCGGCCTGCTCGCGGCCCTTTCCGTGCCCGCTGAGCATCGCGCGCTCGACAGCGCAGTCGACCTGCTGGTCACGCTTTGTTGGCTCAGCTCCGGTGCAGGACATCAACAGCAGCATCGTGACGTCGCCGAGGAAGGCGTCGAGATCCTCTCGAGCGTGGATCTGGATGAAGGTCCCGGTCTTCAGCCCCATCTGCACGCGGTAGTGGACGGGCTCGTCGGTGGGGAAGGTCGTCGAGAGCTCGGTCGCCTCGGCGGTCGAGAGCAGGATGGCAAGCAGCATGTTTCCTCAGAAGGACGACTGGAAGCCGACACGCATACCCGCAGCGAGCAGGGGTCGGTTGGGCGGGTAGCCCTCCATCTCGTCGCCGTAGTAGCCGTTTAGGGAGACCTTGAACCAGCTCCCGATCCCCATCGGGATTCCGACGGTCACCCGGCCGCCGTAGCCGAGGTGTCCAGGTGAGAACCAACCGTACGTGGCTCCGACGAGCAGGGTGGCCTGCTTGTACTGGTTCGGCCGGATCACGTAGGCGCCAGCGCCCCCGTGGGCCTTCAGGTAGACAGGAGTCGACCCGTTGTCCGCCTTCGTGGCGCCGTCTTCTCCCGTGCCGAAGGCCAGGGTCTCCGTCGGGGTGATGTGCACCTCTGCCCCCCCGATGAGGGCGAAGTTGTAGATGCCCAACTCCAGGTCGAAGGCCCCGTTCGCGGCGCCGGCGAAGACCATCGTCGTGTCGGTGTTGACGCCGTGCCGGTCCGTCGTGAAGCGGAAGTTCGGCGTGCCCACCGCGCCGCCGCCGACCTCTGCGCCGACGGTGAAGGTGATGGCCTGCTTTTCGATGACCTCCGCGCCCTCTGAGTAGGGGACGACCTGGACCCGACCGTTGGCATCGAGCGCGGCGAGGTAGACTTCCCGACCGGGGTGCTGGGCGGCGAGCAGATCGACCCCGGTGATGACGTCGTTGGGCAGCCCGTCGAAGGCACCGACGCTCACCCGCCGGTCAGCCTGGGCGAGCTCCCGGTCGTCGACGAGCCGAGGCAGCTCGACGGCGAGGCCAGGGAGGATGTCCACCTCTCCGCGGCCGGTGACCAGCCCGTCGCGGTCGAAGTAGATCCAGTAGTGGCCGGGGCCGAGCTCGACCCGGTGACCCGGGCTCTCCTGGGGGCGAGCGTTGATCACCAGGGTGGTGCCCGGGGGCATGTCGGTGGTGTCCAGCACCCCGTGGGCGTAGCCCTGCCAGTCCTCCTGGAGCTGCTCGAGGACCTCTGCGGTCGCGGCGTTTGCGACCTCGGCCCTGGTGTAGCGGAACTCCGGAGCGAGGGCGACGGCCTCGACCAGGGCCCGGTTGGCGACCACCCCCGGCATCTCGATGCGGAAGGCGGCGGCGTCACTGCTGCTCTTGAGGTCGGGGGGGAGGAAGGCGAGGTCGACGGAGGCCCCGATCAACAGCAGCGCCTCGACGACCCGCGCCCGGTCATCTTCCGACTCGATGATGCCGATGGGCTCGAGCGCTCCCTGGACCTCCTGGGCGATGGAGAGCTCCACGTCGAAGTCGTCCCAGCGCTCGCGAGAGCGCCTGACTGCCCTGTCGAGGTCGTCGTAGGCCTTCTTGTCCGCGTCGTCGCGGGGCTGCGGCGGGAAGGCGAGGTCGTGGCCGGTGTAGACCTTGATGTCACCGCCGATGATCTTGCCGGCCTTCTTCTGGAGCTTCTCCTCTGGCAGGTCCTTCTCGACCCAGACGAGGACGGAGTTCTTGCCTCGGGTGTCCTGGGCGAGAGCGGTCGATGACAGCGCCATCAGCGCACCGAACGACACGGCGATGAGCATGATCAGAACGTCGTCCCGATGCCAGCGGTGATGCCGAAGATGGGCTTGACCCTGCCCTCCTCGGCTTCGAGAGCGGCGATGTCGGTCTGGATCGAGTCCGCCAGCGAGACGGCCACCCCGCCGCGAAGGTCCGCGTCGATCATCGGTCGCACGCGCTTGGAGCCCTTGAAGGCGTCTATCGGTGGCTCCAGCGACCAGCCGAAGTGGCCCATCGACACGAAGGCGTGGGGCAGGTTGGTCCAGCCCGCCGACAGGGCGAACCTCGGCCCGAAGCCCAGCGCGGCGTTGCGGCCGAGCAGCACGCCCACGTCGAAGTGGGTGTACCTGTTCCAGGCCTTGTAGTGGTAGACCTCCGGCCCGTTGATGGAGCCGTTGTTGCCCTCTTCGGCCGGGCCCTTCTCCACGACCCGCAGCTGGCCGTAGTCGGCCTTGTGCTCGGGGGTCCAGTAGCGCTCCACCCAGAGCCCCTCAGAAGACATGTTCCAGCCGAACTCCATGCCGAGCCCGACCATGAGGCGGTTGTAGTGGCCGCGCAGCATGAAGTCGACGGGGATGTGGGCCGACTGCAGGTCGACGTCGCCACGACTCTCGGCCTCGCCAGCCGGGTCCGTGATGCTGTTGATGTCGGAGTTGTCGACGGTCGTGTCCACCGAGAAGGCCGCGCCGTTGTACATGGCGCCCGCGCGCACGGTGACGGCGAAGCGAACGGGGAAGTCGTCGAGGCCACCGCCGACGAGCTGCAACGTGGCGGTCGGTCGGTCGTAGCGCCAGATCCAGACCTTGTTCGGATCGCCGTTCTTGGGCACGGCGATGTAGATCTCGGCGTCCGAGTTCCCGGTCTTGATGGCCGAGTGCAGCTTCGCGTAGATGGCGAGGTAGTCGAGGATGTCGCCGTCGAGCGGCGGCGTGCACTCGTTCGGGTACAGCATGAGCTGGTCGATGAGGTCGTAGCCCATGCGCTTCCGAGCCTCGTTTCGCACGAAGTAGGCCTTCTCCTCGAACTTGTCGACGATGAGCTGGTCGGAGAGGCCGTGCCCGGTGTCCTGGCGCTTGAGGTAGATGTCCTGGCGTCCCAGCGGGACCTTGAACTGAGCCTCGTCGTCGGTGATCTCGACCTCCAGGCCGTTGATGAAGACCTGGTATTCCTTGGCGAACTCCTCAGAATCCCACTCGTTCTCCAGCTCGAAGTCCAGCGGGAAGAAGGGGAAGCGGCCTGAGTTCAGCGCGTCCAGGTAGTAGTTGACCTGCCCCCGGATCTCCATGTCGGTGAGCTTCGACATGAGCGAGGGGTCCTGCCACGCCAAGGTGGCGGCCAGGTAGTAGTAGTAGTTCACCGACTGACCGCCGATCTGCTCGTAGTAGGGCGGGGAGGGGCTGTTCTGGTTCTCGGCCGCGTAGCCGATCATCGTGTAGAGGTGAAACAGCGGCTCCCGCTGCTCGACCTTCTCGACGAACCAGACGAGATCGATCATGCGCCGGAGCTTCTCTGCCTGCAGCCCCCACTCGCCGGGACTCATCGCGTCCCAGGGGATCGCCGAGGTCTTGCGGGCCTCGTTGGTGATGACGTCGAGGTTTGCGTCTGGCACCCAAGCGGCCTGGTTCCTCGGGATGACCGAGTCGTCCGGCACGCGCCGGCCGTTCTGGTAGAGGTCGACCGCCGGAAAGAACAGCGCGTTGGCGCGATCGATGCGGCTCTTCACGTTCCGCTGGAGCGCGCCGTCCTGGTAGTCCGTCGAGGTCTTGGGCCACTGGAGCACGACGACGCGCGCGGCCTTGTCCGCGAGCTTCTGGAGGCGCTCCTTCTCGGCCTCCGAGATCTCCTCCTCCTGCTCCTCCTTGTCCTTGCGTCCGAGGTAGGTCGCATCAGGCTCGGAGAGGCCCTCGCTAGAGGCCTCTGCGGTGGTCGGGGACAGCAGGATCCCGAATAGGATCAGGAAGGCGGAGAGCATGGACAACCCCGGGACCGGGGGAGCTTAGCAGCCTGCGAAGGGGCGGGTCCGAACAGCCCCTCGAGGTTCCACTCGAGCCGTCTACGTGCTCCACTGTTGCTGGATCCACCTGGAAGGTCTCGAAGATGCTGCTCATCCTCGTTCTCGGCTGCGGCGAGTTCGAAGGGGACGACCCCGGCGAGTGCTCTACTGGTTTCGACGAAGACGACGACGGTCTCACCGACTGCGAAGACCCGGACTGCGCGGGGAGCGCGGACTGCGAGGAGGACACTCCGCCCGTGGACACCGGTCCCTTCGACAGCGACGGGGACGGCTTTTCCGCCGCAGAAGACTGCGACGACAGCAACGCAGAGGTCCACCCGAACGCGCTCGAGGTCTGCGACGGCATCGACAACGACTGCGACGAGGCGATCGACGATCTCGAGCAGGCCTACCTCGACGAGGACGGGGACGGCTACGGCAGCGAGCTGGTCGAGGCCGACTGCGACACAGAGGGTGTCTCCGCGATCGGCGGGGACTGCGACGACACCGACGCCTCGCGCCACCCGGAGGCCGAAGAGGAGTGCGACGAGATCGACCAGGACTGCGACGACCTCGTCGACGAGGGCCTCGAGTACACGACGACCTGGCCCGACGAAGACGGCGACGGCTACGGGGCCGAGGGGGAGGAGATCGAGACCTGCGCGCCGCCAGAGGACCACGTCGAACAGGGCGGGGACTGCGACGACACCGACGCCAACGTCAACCCGGACGCGGCGGAGGTCTGCGACGAGGTGGACAACGACTGCGACCCCTCGACCCAGGGCAGCGGGGTCAACTTCACGGACAGCTCCGGCACCGCGAGCACCCCCACCTTCGACGGCTCGGAGATGCGGCTGGGAACCGGCACGCTGGCGATCTGCGACGCCGGGACCTACGCGGCCCGCATCTTCGCGACAGGAGACCTCATCATCGCCGGTGGGACCGGAGACCCCGCGGACGTGGTGCTCGACGGCGAGGGCGACCGGATCGTGGTCTACGTCTCGGGCTACGACCTCACCATCTCGGGCCTCACCATCACCGGCGGCTCGAACGAGGGCGGGGACGGGGGCGGCGTCCAGTGCAGCTCCAACGGCTCGGTGACCATGAGCGAGGTCGTCCTCACCGGAAACGAAGCCCGGCGCGGAGCGGCCTTCGCCGGCACCGGCTGCGACTTCTCGCTCGAGGACTCCCTCAGCACGGACAACACCGGTGAGTACGCTCCCGGCGGCTACTTGCACGACGGCCGCTTGGACATGACCAACTCAGAGGTCAGCGACAACACCGCCGCCGAAGGTATCGGCGGTCTGTACATGGGCAACGCGCGCGGGACCTGGGACGAGGTCCTGCTCGCCGACAACACCGCCTACGGCGCGATCGGCGCCCTGTCCTGCAACCAGTGCGAGCTGGCCTGGACCGGGACGACCTCGACGACCAGCGGAATGCTGCGCAACACCTCCAACAACCCTGGCAGCGCGGCGATGTACATGCCCACGAACTCCTCGCTCGAGGCCGACGTGCTCGACCTCGGAGACGGCATCGACGACAACTACCCCCACGACATCTACTCGCTGAACGGCGGCTACTACGACGACGGGGACGACGTGAGCTTCTCCTGCTACGAAGGCTGCGAGTGAGGGCTAGTAGATGGTGGTCGTGGAGCTGAAGACCTCTTCGCCGAGCTCTTCGCCGTCGTCCGGCGTGAGCCCACAGTAGACCTCGTCGCCAGACACGAAGACGTCCTTGAGCGTCGCGTTGCTCGAGACCTCGCTGCCCTGGATGAACCACCGCGTCTGCCAGCCGATGGGGTCATCGTCGTCGTCGAGGAAGACCCCGACGCAGGACAACGTCGAGCTCTCCGTCGGGATCGTCGGCGAGATGTAGGCGTAGTCGTCCTGGACCGTGGGCGGAGTGTTCTGGACGACCAGGGCGTCTGAGAGCACCGCGTCCCCGTCGACCTCGCCGTCGTTCGGCACGACCTCGACCTGCACCGAGTCCCCCTTCTCGGTGACAGTCCAAGGCGCCGCGGCCCCCGAACCGAAGTCCACGCGCTCGTTCCCGTCGACGAACCACGTGTACGACAGGGTCACGGTGTCCCCGTCGACGTCGTCGCTGCTGGTGGTCGCGACGATGTTGTCCGTCGTCTTGGCGTCCCCCGGACCGATCGTGACCGTCACGGTCGGCTGACCGTTGTCGATGGTCGCGACGGCGCTCCCGGTGACCCCGTTGACGTTCTGGTCCCGGACCGTGAGCTCGAGGATCCAGATCTCGCCCCGGATCGTGTACTCGGCGGGCACGACCTCTGTGTCGAGGCCGGACTCCACCACCCCGTCGCGCTTCCAGACGAAGCGCTCGTCGAGCTCGTCCCCGTCCGCGTCCGTGGCATCCCAGACGGCGACCAGATCCTGGTCCGAGCGAGGATCCGCCGGGGCGATCTCGACGAACTCGAGCACGGGCAGGCTGTTGTCGATCGTCACGCTGTGGGTGACCACCACGCCCTCGTCGGTGCCGTCGAAGGCCACGGCCTCGCAGCGCCAGAGCTCGTGGGTCGAGGTCAGCTCGGACGACAGCGTGGCGCTGTCGGCGCCTTGCACCTGGAAGCCATCCCGGTACCACCGGTAGCGCACGGTGAACTGGTCACCGTCGGCGTCGAGGGGCTCGACAGTGATGGTGGCGGTCAGATCGTCCGATGCGCTGGGCTCGGTGGGGGTGATCTCGAAGTCGACCGCGGACGGCGGTGTGTTGGGCCAGCAGGCCAGGAGCAGGAACGTCATTCGAAGCAGTTGTTGTCCTCGGCGGCCTCGTAGATGACCAGGTTGGCCCAGCAGGTGTTGGGAGAGGTGGTGTAGGCCTGGCCTCCGGAGCGGAGCACGATGTCGGCGCCGGTGATCCAGTCAGAGTCGCTGAGGGTCTCGGTCGTCTCGAGCACGTCGTCGATGTAGAAGTCGGCCGTCAGGTTCACGTGGTCCACGTGGATGCGCAGGGTGCTCCACTGGCTCGTCGGGACCGGGGGCGAAGACCAGGTCGTGATGGGCGTGGAGCTGCTGTAGGTGTTGCCGCCGGCCATTCCTGCCGAGGACAGCCCCTGGTTGAACCAGAGCCCGTTCTCGACGTAGTTGTAGCCGTAGTGGTCGCCGTACCAGTAGACGTTCCAGCTCACGTGCGTGCTGCTGCTGGTCGGGTGGTAGATGTCGACCTCGATGGCCTCTATGTCCTTTGTCGCGCGGGTGACCGGGATGTAGGCGTAGTTCCAGTCCGATGTCTGCTTCATGCAGGACACGCTGTCGACGCTCGTGTAGCTGTGGCCGCCCCAGCCCCCGTTGATGGTGGTCGAGCCGCTCGGCTTGCTCGACAGATCGTGGGACCAGACCTCGACGAAGCAGGACCCACCGACCGTGACGGTCTCCTCGGCGTAGTCCCCCTCGTCGTCGCCGTCGTCGGGCGTCACGGTGCAGGTCCATTCGTCGCCGGCTTCGATCTCACCCTCGGGCACGGTGTCGTCGGTCTCGTCCGTGGTCTCCGTGCCGGTGAAGGAGGAGACACCGTCGTCCCACTCGAAGGTGTAGGTCACCGTGTCGTCGTCGGCATCAGCGCTGTCGGCGTCGATGATGCACTGCAGCGACTCCCCGTCTTCGGGCATCTCGGGCTCGATCGAGATCTCCGGGGCCTCTGGCGGGGTGTTCAGGACGACCACGGTGTCAGAGGTCTCAGAGCTCCCGCTGTCGGCGTCGTCGCTGGGGGTCACGACGACGTACACCTCTTCGTCCTTGTCGAACCAGCTCTCGCCGTCGAGGGTCTCGTCCGTGCCGACCGAGGAGCCCTCGACCCACCAGACGTAGTCGTAGGAGATGCTGATGTCGCCGTCAGCATCCGTGGCCGTGATCGAGAGGGTCGCCTCGCTGTCGGTGTAGAGGTCGCCGTCGATCGAGACCGAGCTGATCTCCGGAGCGGTGTTGGCCACGGTGGCCACGTCGCTCTTGACCGGATCGCCGTCCTCTGTGCCGTCGTTGGCGCGCACCCGCACGTAGATCTCGTCGCCCCGCTCGAAGTAGCTGCTGTCGAGCTCGTCACCGCCGACGGTCCAGGTGCCGTCGACGGTCCAACCCGCCGTGTAGGTCAGGCTGTCGCCGTCGTCATCCGAAGCGCCCGTGATCGTGTAGGTCAGGGTGTCCCCCTCGACCGGAGAGGTGGACGAGAGCGTCACGCTCGCGATGGTCGGCAGGGTGTTCGAGATCGTCAGCTCCTCGCTGAGCTCCTCTTCTCCGACGTCCGTGCCGTCGTCCGGGGCGAGCCCGCACTGCACGACGCTGTCCTTTGCGAAGTAGGTGGCGTCGATGGTCGCGTCGGAGGAGACCTCTGTGCCGTCGACGAGCCAGCGCTGGGCCCAGGTCAAGGTGTCACCCTCGTCGTCGTCGAGCCAGGCCCCCGAGCAGCTCAGCGTGTCGGCGACGTAGGCGGGATCGGGATCGATCACCACGCTGCCGGACTCGACCGTGGGCGGGGAGTTGTCGATCGTGAGGGAGGCCTCCGCAGGGTCACCGTCCTCTGTGCCGTCGTTGGGCAGGACGACGACCGCGACCTCCTGGTCCCGGCTGAAGAGCTCGGCCGAGAGCGAGCTGGTCCCGTCTCCGACCTCTGCCCCGTCGACGGACCAGGTGTAGGTCACCGTGAGGGTGTCCCCGTCGTTGTCGCTGGTGGCGATCTCGGCGGAGAGTTCGTCGGTGGTCACGGCTGGGTCGGGGCTGAGCGTGACCTCGACGGCGGGCAGGGCGTTTCCTATCTCGGCGTCGGCGGTGTCCTCGACCGAGTCGAGCGCGCCGTCGGAGACCGACAGCTCGATGGTCCACACCTCGCCGCGGGTCGTGTAGTCGGCGGAGACCGCGGCCTGGTCGTTCAGATCGGGCTGGGGGACGCCGTCGATGGACCAGCGGGTCTCTGTGGTCAGGGCGTCGTCGTCGACGTCCGAGATCGTCCAGCTGAGCTCGAGGTCCTCGTCGGAGCGAGGCTCTTCAGGCTCGATGGACAGCGCCTCGATGGTCGGAAGGGTGTTGACCACCGTCACGCTGTGGCTCGTCGCCGGGCCCGCGTCCTTGCCGTCGTCTGCCCAGGCCTCGCACTTCCAGATCTCGCCCTTGGCCGTGTTCTCCGCAGGGACCGTGTCTTCGTCGAGATCCGGCACGAGGGTGCCGTCGACGTACCAGGTGTAGACGACATCGAGGGAGTCGCCGTCGCTGTCGGTGGGGGACAGCGTGATGGTGACGACGAGGTCGTCTTCGGTGCCGGGCTCGGCAGGGGTGATCTCGAAGTCCAGCGCGGAGGGGGCGGTGTTCTTGCGACAAGCGCTGGGCAGGCAGGCGGCCAGGATGAGTGCGATCATTGGTCGAAGGGCTCCCACTGAGTAGTGTCGCGGTTTGCCAGGAAGCGCTTGCCGGTGACGACAGCCACGGCGACGCCGGCGACGCCGAGGCCTGTAACCGTGGTTCCGACGACCAGTCCGGAGCGGGCGGTGCCACGGAGTTCGCCTTCCTGGGCGTAGACGAGGTTCGCGGTCTCGATGTCGCCGTCCTCTACGAGGATGGCGTAGCGATCCGCTGCGTCGGCCGCGTCACTCCTGGCCTCGATGGCCACGAACAGCTTGGCGGCTCCGAGTCCCACACCGGCGAGGCCGACAGCGGCGCCGCCGAGCGCCATCCAGCCGTCCTTGCCGAGGCCCGAGCCGGAGGTGGCCTTGTACTGGGTGTAGGCCGTGGTCAGGGTGGCGACCCCCTCGAGCTGCCGCCAGGCGACCGGCTCGGCCGAGACCTGGCCTCCGACGGCGAAGAACTTCCCCTCCATCGAGCCGAGCAGTGGATGCTCGAAGGTGTAGACCCACTCGCCTGCGGCCAGGCCCTCGAACTGCAAGGGCGCGATGCGGATGCCGAGGTCCTCGTCCAGCTCACCCTCGTCGCGGGGGGTCGTCACCGGGTCCATCGGCTCGGGCCCCGCCGTGAAGGTCAGGGTCGTGCCCTCGGGGATGGCCAGCAGGGTCACGGCCGCCGGCAACAGCTGGCTCACGTCGATGCTCTGGGTCTCGCCCTCGGCGATGACCAGCGGCACCGAGCGCTCGCCGGTCGCGCCCTTGACCACCAGCGCGTGATCGCCGGTGACGAGCGAGGTCTCGCCGGCCTCCACGGGCCGGCCGTCCACGAGGACGCTGATGCCTTCTCCCACGCCGGTGAGGGAGACCACGCCCCGCCCCAGGAAGGTCACCTCGACCTTGACCGCCTTGGTGGAGCCGGGGCCGCCCGTGGTGAAGGGCGCCGCCGCGGGCTCGTAGCCTTCGCCGCTGACCTCGAGGACGAGCTTCGTGCTCGGGCTCAGATCGCGCAGGGCAGATCCGTTCGCCCGCACCGTCCGGCCGATGTCCTGGACGGTCACCGTCGGGGGCTGCTCCGCGTCCGCCCCTTCGATCTTCAGCGTGACCGTGGCGTAGTCGGCAGCCAGGCTGTCCACGAGCGCCTGTAGACCGGGCTCCGGACGAAGGGCCAAGGCCTGGCGGTAGGCCGCCAGCGCCGCGGGGGTGTTGCCCGTGCAGCGAGCGGCGTCGCCCACACCGCGCCATGCCTTGGGATCGGTGGGATCCTCCGCGGTCCAGGCCTTCGCCGCTTCTGCGGCCTCCGAGCAGCGACCCGCTGCCAGGGCATCCTGAACCTCTGTGAGGGACGACGCCCAAGAGAGCGTCACGAGCAGCAACATCAGGGACCCTCCATCAACCACGCGTGGCCCACCTGACTATCCGACCAGGGCGCTCCGACCAGGAGATCCGGCACGAAGTCGCCAGAGAGATCGACCCCTCCGACCATGGCAGTGCCGAAGCCCCCGTCCTCGTCCCGGCCGACGATGACCCGATCTGGATCGACCTCGATGTCCAAGGTGCCCGTGTGGCCGTTGAGGAAGAGGTAGACCTCTCCGGGGTCCACGTTGGGGGCGCCGACCGCGAAGTCGACGGCACCGTCGGCGTTCCAGTCTCCCAGCGCCACCGAGTGACCGACCTGGGTGAAGTTGTCGGAGTCGATGTGCACCGGGGCGTCCGACACGCCCACCGAACCGGTGGTGTTGCCCCAGACGAGCCATGCGTCGTTGTGCCCGCCGAAGATGATGTCCCCGAGACCGTCTCCGTCGACGTCCCCGCCGGTGGCCACCGCCAGCCCCGGATAGGCCATCTGCTCCTCGCCACCGACCACCAGGGAGGCGACGTCAGAGAGCGCGACGCTGCCCGTCTCGCCATGGGGAACCACGCAGATGGAGCCCTGGTAGTCGTGGTCGTAGGGCGCGCCCACGACGAGCTCGTCGAGGCCGTCACCGTCGTGGTCCGTCTTCGTCAGCACCGGCCAGTTGACGCTGCCGTCGCTGTCCGGGCGGAGGGAGACGACAGCATCGTCGCTGTCGCTGGCGCCGGAGAGCGGCCCGAGGAAGCCGAGGATCCGGCCATCGGCTGGCGGCCACATCGAGCTCCCCGTGGCCAGGTCGTCCTGGCCGTCGCCGTCGAGATCGACCGCCGTGACGCCGTAGCCGAGGATGCTCACGCCGTAGGGACCCGTGGCAGCTGCGTCGGCCTCTGCGAGGGGCACCGAGCCGGTGGTCGAGCCCGAGATCACGAAGGTCCCGCCGTAGTCGTTGCCGTCGTAGTAGCTGGGCACGGCGACGAGGAGGTCCGCCACGCCGTCACCGGTGAGCTCTCCCGAGGCCAGGCTCCGCGCGGTCAGCCAGCCCGTGTCGCCCTCCATGCTCAGGGGGGCATGGAGGAGATCGATCTCGCCGCTGAGTCGCCCCGTCCAGAGAAAGGCGGCCTCGATCCCCTCCCCGCTCACGAGGAGCTCGGGAAGGCCGTCGCCGTCGAGGTCCTCGACAAGCGCCAACGCGTTGCCGACCTCTGCGACGCCACCGGTGGTCGTGATCACCGCCGCGGCGTCGTCCTCGCCGTATTCCTCGTCCACGGAGCCGTCGCAGTCGTTGTCCTTTCCGTCGATCCACTCGCCGTGCCAGGGGCTGACGTGGTCGTCGCTGTCGTCGCAGTCCGTGCCGGCGTCCACCCCAGTCCCGACCGTGTCGCTTCCATAGCCGTCACCGTCGGCGTCGACCGTGCACAGCTCCGCCTCGGAGCTCGCCGCCCCCGGGTAGACCGTGGCGTCGAGGTCGTCGCAGTCAGCTCCTCCGGTCCAGATCGCGGCGTAGCCGTCACCGTCGACGTCGGTCCCGTCGACCCCGTCACAGTTCTGGTCGACGCCGTCCTGGGAGTCGTCCACAGCCCCCTGGAAGATGGCGCCGTCCTCTGGGGCGCAGTCCAGCCCGTCGACGACGCCGTCGCCGTCGCTGTCGAAGGGGCCTGTGTCGAGAACGCTGTCGACGGGGCTGTCCGCGGGGCTGTCCACTGGGCTGTCGGTCGCTGGTGAGTCCGTGTCCTCGGGGATGTCCCCCTCATCCTTGTCGCCACAGGCGAGCAGGAGCAGGATCACCGCTCGCCTCCGAGCAGCACCCACGTGACACCCCCGAGCTGGAGGTCCTCGCCGGTGTCCTCTGGGTAGCTCTTCTGCCAGGCGGCGATGGCGAAGTCCCCGACCCCGTCGCCGCTGACGTCGCCCAGGAAGGCCACCTCGTCCCCGAGGAAGCCGATGTCGTCATCGCTGGAGAACACGATGTCCGCCTCGTCGGTGGTCAAGGTGCCGGACTGACCGCCGCGGTAGATCGACACCGAGTTGGTGTTGGCACTGCCGACGACGACCTCTGCGAGGCCGTCCCCCGTGATGTCGCCGCCGGCGATGGTCCGGCCGTCGAACTGGTAGGCCGAGGTGCCGCCGACGTCGAGGATGGCCACGTCCTCTACCGAGCCGCTCTTTTCGGTCCCCCCGGGCACGAGCCACCAGCCGCCGCTGTAGCCGGAGCCCTTGCGGTACTCGGTCACGGCCAGGTCGTTCAGCCCGTCCCCGTCGTAGTCCCCGACCGCGGCGAAGTCGTAGCCGAAGTAGCCGACGCTCGACTGGCCGACGAGCTCGATGTCCGCGGCGTCGTCGATGTACATCGTGCCGCTGAGCCCCGGCTCGATGATCCACAGGGTGTTGGAGTAGTAGTAGGACACCACCCAGTCGGAGAGCCCGTCGCCGTCGAGGTCCTGGCACTGCACGAGCTCCAGCCCGGGCCACCCGTCGTTGGCAGAGGTGTAGAGGCTCAGCTCGGCCACGTCCCCGATGGTGCCGCTCGCCAACGCCGCGCTGCCCAGCACGAGGTGGGCGGTGGGGTCGCCGACACCCTGCTCGCCCAGCGCGAGGTCGTCGAGGCCGTCGCCGTCCCAGTCGCCTATGCCTGCCGCGGTCTCCCCCAGCTCCGAGCTCGTCCCGGTGCCGGTCCAGATGAGGTCCTGCTCCAGGGCCAGGAAGCTGCCGCTCTGGCTCCCCCAGAGGATGGTCGCGAAGCCGGTGTTGTCGTTGGAGCCGCCGGTGTCGTAGTAGCGGCCCCCGGTGACGACGTCGCCCTTGCCGTCCCCATCGAAGTCGCCGGTGCCCACCGCTTCGGCCATGTGGTCGTAGCTGCCCCACTCACCGGTCATGTACAGGGTGACATCCGACAGGTCCTGGGCCCCCGCGCCCACCCCCTCGACGATGGTGAACTTGCCCGCGTAGTCCTTTGGCTCGTCGCTGCCGATGAGCAGCTCCGGCAAGCCGTCGCCGTCCCGATCCGGCACGGACATCACGACCTTGCCCATCTTCTCGTGGTAGTCGCCGTAGAACATCGCCCACGCGGCGTCGTCGAGGGAGCCGTTGTCGTCGACGAGGCCGTCGCAGTTGTCGTCGGCGCCGTCGACCCAGTCGAGCTGACCCGGGTGGACGGAGACGTCGCTATCGTCGCAGTCCCTCCCTGCCGTGATCGGGTCTTCCGCCGCCTCGTCACCCCAGCCGTCGTCGTCCGCGTCTCGCATGCAGTCGACATCGGACTCGGTCTGGGCGGCCCCCGGGTGGGTGTCCCCGTCGTCGTCGTCGCAGTCCGTGCCACCGACCGCAGAGTCCACGTAGCCGTCGCCGTCGCCGTCCGGTCCGTCGACCCCATCGCAGTTCTGGTCGGCCCCGTCGACGCTGAGATCCTCTGCCTCGGGGTTCACTGCAGCGTCGTCGTCGTCGCAGTCTGTGCCCCCGGCGTCAGCGTCGACGTAGCCATCGCCGTCGACATCGGGTCCGTCGAGGCCGTCGCAGTCCTGGTCGACGCCATCGACCGTCGGGTCCGAGGCCCCCGGGTTTACGTCCGGGTCGCTGTCGTCGCAGTCGTCGGACCCGAACCAGCCGTCGCCGTCGTCGTCGTGGGGTCCCGTGTCCCCTGGAGGTCCCGTGTCCCCGGTGTCGGCGGGAGCGCAGTCGGCCGACCCAGCGCAGTCGGGGTCCTCGCAGTCGATGAGGCCGTCGTCGTCCTCGTCGAGGCCGGTGACACACTCACCGGGGTCGTCCCCCTCGACTTCCTTGCAGGCCAGGGCCAGGATCAGGAGCATTCTCATCTCGGATCAGGAGTGCCGGGCACTGTATCGGAGTCGGGCAGAGAAGTGGACCCCGATCCTGGTTCTACCGGCAGATCGCTGTCGACCCCGTGACGCTGCAGGAGATGGACTTGCCCCCGGAGACACCCTGGACGTTCACCGGCGGCCCGTAGGACTTGATGGTCATCTTGCAGCCGGTGCCGACGTTCGTGAGCGTCGCAGTGTTGCCTACGACGTTGGCGCGCTGGGAGCCGCTGGGGCAGCTGACCTGCACCTGGGTCGCGTCGATGCCGCTGATCTTCACGATGAGCGTGCCGCCTGGGACCTTCGGAACTGAGGAGCCACCGCCGCCGCTGCTCGAGGATCCGGAGCCCGGGTTGCGATTGGTCGTGTTGGAGGTCGGCTTGCGCTCCGGTTGCTCCTCCAAGGGCTCGTCACTGTCGACAGCCGCGGCGCCGTCTGATGCCTTCGACGATCCGTTCGTCCCCTTGGCGACGTCGGCATCGGCCGCCGCGTTGTCGGCGACCTCTGCGGGATCCGTGTTCTCCCAGGGCCGGAGCCAGACCGCCGCGAAGACCGAGACGCCGACGAGCAGCATCATCGCCAACAGGATGGCGAAGACGCGGTTGGACTGGGTGCGGGCGCCGGCGTCGGCGGGGGGGGGCTCACCGGGGCCGCCGCCGACCTGGAAGGGCGTCGCGGCCTTGCCGGACTCGTAGCTGGCGACCGGGCCCTTGCCCGGCTGGCCTGCGACCGGACCGCGGATCCCACCAGGAGCCTGGGCGACCGGGCCCTGGGCGATGGGTGCACCGGGCCCCTGGGCGATGGGCCCCGGGGGAGGCGCCGCAGGAGGTGAAGCGGTCGGACGGCTGTCCTTTGGCGCCGGGATGGCGAAGAAGGCGGTCGCGCTGGGATCCGCCTCGACGTCGGCTTCTTCCGAGTCCTCTCGAAGGGGGACCATCTCGAGCATCCCGGTCTCGTCCGGGCTGCGCGAGCCCACCTCCCGGACCCTGGGCTTCCGGGCACCGGCGGGCTCCCATGGGGAAGCCTCCGGCTCCGGGGCGCCACGCTTGTCTGGCTCCTTCCGCCCGGTCGAGGGTTTCTCCGACTGCTTGCGGGCCTCTGCCTCGCGAGCCATGGACGCGCGCAGGCGCTCCTCCATCGACATGCGACGACGGCGCTGGTTGCCGGACGAGTAGGGCGCACGCCCGACGGCCCCGTCGAGGGTGGGTGGATCGGCGAGGTCGTAGATCGAACCGTAGAAGAACTCGGCGAACTCGGCGAGGTAGGAGCCCCTGTCGCGGTAGAGCTGCTGGCGCAGATCGACCAACAGATCCTGGCCGTTGCGGTAGCGGCCGTCGGGGTTGGCCTGCAGAAGCTTTGCGATGATGGGGCCGACCCCGGGCAGCTTCGCCTCGAGCTCCTGGCACTGGTCCTGGAGCGCGCCGCGCTCGATGTCGTCGAAGATGTCCCCGAGGGGATCGTGGCTGTCCTCCGCGAGGCGGTAGGCCGCCTTGTTCATGAACAGCTCGTAGGCGATGAGCCCGAGGCTGAACAGATCCGTGCGGTGGTCGACACCGTCGCCGCTGGCCTGCTCGGGCGCCATGTAGATCGGCGTGCCCTTGATGCGGTCGCCGGCTTCGCGAGCGTACTCGTCGTTGTCGACCCGCGCGAGGCCGAAGTCGAGGATCTTCACCTCGCCCGAGCGCGTCAGCATGATGTTCTCGGGCTTCAGATCCCGGTGGACGAGGTTGAGAGACTCGCCGTTGTCGCTGGGGGTCGTGAAGGCCTGGTACAGCGCGTCCGCGAGCTCGCAGATCATCTCGACGGCGGCCTCTGTGAAGACCTGCTCGCGGGCCCGCGCGCACTCGTCGAGCACCTGGCGGAGCGTGATGCCGTGCACGTACTCCATGACGACCGCGTCGTCGTCCTGGAGGTACTCGAAGACGCGGACGATGCCGCGGTGCTTGACCTCGTCGAGGAGCGCGAACTCCTGGAGCAGGGCGTCGCGGTTGTGCTCGTTGGTCTCCTTGAGCTTCTTGATCGCGACGAGCCGCCGCTTGCCAGAGCTGATGCCCCGGCCCGGGACCTCGCCGACCGCGACGTAGACGGTGCCGTACTGACCGGAGCCGAGCTCGCGGAGGATTTCGTAGTTGCGTATGTGGCGAGGCATTGCAGCGGGAGTGTACTCCGGTCTACTCTTCCGGCCTCGGTGGTGTTTCAGGGCGCTTGGGTGGGCGCGCCACGCGCGCAGCGGGATTGACCCGCCCGAAGGCCACGCGACGGATGTTGTAGAGCGCCGCGCCGAGGAATGACAGGCCCACCAGCAGACCCAAAGACGGCATCATGAACGCCGCCGATTGGCGGAAGGGGACCGGCTGGGCCCATCCCTCCGAGTCGATCTCAGCAGGGGGACCATCGAACCAGGCGCTCGGGTAGAGCGTGATCGCCGACTCCGCCTGGCTGAAGTCCTTGAGCCGGATCTTCGTGTCGAAGCTGCGCCTGAGGTAGGCGACGTCGAGCTGGTAGCGCACCTCGAACCAGTCGTACCGCACGGCGGCGGCGTCCCTGAAGGCCTCGCCGAGTCCCCGCGAGTCGCGTCGGGTGTAGGCCGAGCCGCCGCCCTGCCGAGCGATCCAGACCAGCGAGGCGTTGTCGATCGCGAAGCGCTCCAGGTCCCCGTCGATCTTGCGCTTGGCGAACTTGCCGCAGACATCCGAGGGCTGGACCTCCACTCGACCGGTCTGGGCCGCCTCGCGCACCTTCCTGTTGGCCAACAGCGGCGTGCCGAGGCCGACGGTGTAGATGGTCGGGCGCTGGGAGATGTCGGTCTTGTCGACGTCTCGCAGCTCCTTGAGGCTCTCGAGCAGGTTGGTCAACCTGCGGGCGTTGCCCCCGCAGGTGTCACTGGAGCTCAAGTTGTTGAAGCCGTCCGTGAGCACGATGATGGTCGGCGTGGCTTCGTAGCGGGCCATGAAGCGGGCCACCGCCGGGTCCGCGCTCAGCTCGCTCGCGGCGTAGCCGACGGCGTCGTAGAGGTGGGTGTAGCCACCGCGAACGCCCAGGTGCTTCTTCACCCGATTGCGGTACTTCTTGGGCTCCAGGATGACCTCGATCTCGTCACTCCCGACGGGGGTCGGTCTCCCGTTCGTGAAGCTCAGGAGCACGACCCCGGTCTCGACGCCCTCGCGGAAGAAGGCGTCGACGACCTCGTCGAGGAGCAAGGCTTCGCGGACCCGCTCGATCCTGGGCACCCCAGAGGACTGGAACATGCTCGTGTCGGTCTGGTTCATCGAGGAGGAGCCGTCGATCAACAGGACGTAGAGCTGGGCGTTGCGGTTCGGGCCGTGGGGGATGACCTCGACCCGCTCGACGCCTTCGTCTGGCCGCACGCGTCCGCCCGAGTGGTAGACCTCGATGTTCTCCCGAGTCAGCGGCAGCGGGTAGGCGACGTCGTCCCCCTCGAGCTGGAACTGGACGCCGATGCGCACCTGGCCGCTGGCGCGGTCGACATACGGCGTGCAGTACTTCATGTCCTCTTGGCGAACCCAGGCCGCCTCGCAGTCGAGCTCGTCGCGGAAGACGAGCATGTCCATCTCGGTGCCCTCGGTCATCTCGACGGCGCCGACACGGAGCGTCGTGCCAGGGACCGGGTCCGAGGGCGCCGAGCAGGCCAAGGCCAACAGCAGCCCGAGCACCTACTTCTCCTCGCGCGGGAGCATCAGGAACTCGAGCTCGACCTGGGCTTCGCCCTCGCCCAGCACGATGCGATCGCCGGGTTTGAGGCGGGTCTCCAGCGGCGCCGGACGGCGCGGGTCGTAGCGGATGTCGATGCTCTCGAGGAAGCGCTTCACCTTGACGGGGTGGAGCGTCAGCCCGCGGGCCTTGTAGTTCTGGTCGTCGTCCACGACCACGCTGGCGTGGAGCTCGAGCACCCCTTCCTGGACAGGCATCCACATGTCGAGGCCGCGGGGGAAGTGACCCACGAAGCGCTCCTTGTAGGAGCGATCCAGGGCGTCCACCGGTATTCGATGGGAGTAGCGGCTCCCCTTCAGCACGCGCAGCCAGCCTGCATAGAGCTCGTTGGGGATGCCCCAGCACAAGAGGCCAAAAGCGCCACCGAGCGCCGCCGCGCCGAGGGCGCCCGCGAAGTAGAGATCGTAGAAGGCCGTGAAGTTGCAGAGGTGCCAGACGGCGGCCCCGGCGAGCCCGCATGCCAGGCCTGCGATCAGGTGGTCGAGCAAATATGCGCCCTTTCGCACGATGAGCGGCCCGATCGCGGCGGAGAGCCCGGCCATCGCGAAGACCCCGATGCGGTACCGAAGGCTGATCAGCGAGGCGTCGCCGTAGTCCGCCGCGGCCTCCTCGGGGAAGAGCATGGGCAGGGTGAGGTTGTGCCAGGCGAGGAACCAGACACCGGTGAGCCCCCCGCTGATGCCTGCTGACAAGAGCGTCCGGGACACCCGCCAGAGAGGGTGAAAGCGCCGCAGGGTGCCCTCCGCGAGGGTGGACGAGCCCGCGGTGAAGGCCACGACGACCACCAGGAAGATGAGCCCGTCGAAGTCGATCGACCAGAAGGGTCCGAAGAGCACGACCCAGGACAGACACAGCCACCAGCCCAGGAGCGCAGCGGCCCCGGTGAACAGGGCGACCTGGAAGTGCCGAAGCCACGTGTAGGGCACCAGGAAGATGTTCACGCTGAGCCCTCGCTGGCTCGGGACGATAGCATCGGGTCGCAATGGCATCGGACCTCGCCCTATACCTCCGGCTGACCCAGGAGTTCGGCGGAACCAGGTTCGGCCCCTTCGAGGGCAGCGAGGTCCGGCTCGGCGCCGACGGGGACCGCTGCGACATCGTCCTGCCAGAGGCGCTCGGCGTCATCTCGGTGCACGTCAAGATCATCAGGCAGTCCGACGACAACCTGATCATCGCCCCGGTCGATCGGACCGCCGCGGTCTTCGTCTGGGCCGGAGGCAGCCAGCGTCCCAAGCAGGTCACGACGCCGGTCGCGGTGCGGCACAACGATCGCTTCGCGCTGGTGACGGCCAGCGGACCTTGCTTCATCGTCGAGATCGACGAGCTGCCAGAGGAGATCAAGGAACAGCGGAAGAAGTCCCGCGGCCGGCGCTCGCGCCTGTCCAAGGAGGGCTTCAAGCAGGAAGGAAAGCGCCAGGTCTGGATGCGTCTGTTGACGACCTGGCCCGGCCAGATGGCGCAGCGGGCGTACACCTACGTCAAGAGCGGGGCCATCTTCATGCCCCGCAACATCATCATGATCGTGGGCATCTGCGGTGGCTACGTCTTCGGCGGCGTCCAGAGCTGCCGCATGGGAGGGGTCGAGGAGAACCTGGACTTCGCCGAGGTCGAACTCGGCGAGTGCAACGACCGGGCCGAGGCCGCAGAGAACCTGGGGCGGGAGAGCGACGAGGCGACCTTCACCGATCTGGTCGGCAAGATCACCATCGACGCGAAGCTCGCCGCCGCGCTCGAGAAGGACAAGAAGCTACGAGCCGCCGTCAAGGAGCGCACCATCGTCGTGCTCGAGCGGCAGAGCGACTACGAGTGGCTGATCAACCCGAAGAGCGGGCGGGCCCAGGCGGCCTCCTTCGCCACCTACCGGGAGAAGCTCCTGGCCGACAGCGACATCGAGACCGAGACCGCCCACCTGCTGGCGTGGACCGCGGCGATCCCGAACGCGCCGAGCCTGAAGGGCTTCAGCGTCGTGCTCGACAGCAACGGAGACCAGGTCTGCGGGCGGGGTCCGGCGGCGATGACCTGGCGGCAGGCCAACAACCTGGCGATCGGGGCTCAACTGGACGCCCTCGTCGGCGATCCCGAGCCGCTGCAGGAGTCCCGAGAGAAGCGCGAAGCGGCGCTCAAGGCCACGGCGGAGGCAGGGGGCGAGGACGAGTGGGAGTTCGAGGGCGACGTAGAGGCCAACTTCGCCAACATCCGGCAGGGCAACAAGACCTGCATGTACATCGACGGCACCGACCAGCGAGACAGCATCAGCACGCTGGTGTCGAAGCTCGGAAACGAGCTCGGCAGCGACGGGGACTACCTGCCCACGACGGCGGAGAACCACCACGCGGTGGCCGCGGTGGCCAAGCTCTACGCCGCCGATCTCTCGGACGTGGACATGCGCGACAAGAAGTCGGGCTTCGACCTGACCAGCGTGCCCAGCGTCTCGCTGGACCCCTACCAGGGCAAGGACTGGGTACTCAAGCAGACCGCGGAGGTCATCGCCAGGGCGGCGATGCTGCCCTGCATCGCGGTGCTCAAGTACCAGGACAACGCAGAGGTGAAGAACGTGCTCGGCGACGAGCTACCGAACTCGACGGACTGCCTGGTCCTGGAGTGGAAGCTCAGGAATGACGCTTTCTAGTTCTCTCCGGCCCCCCTGGTAGGAAACGAGTGCCCCAGCGCCGCGCCGCGCCGCGCCGAAGGCGCCGGTGGAAGGCGCGTCGCGACTTCTGCCGAGGGGCGCTAGTCCCTGCGCCTGGCCGCGGCGGCGGCGAGCAGGATGGCGCCAAGGCCAAGCGGAGCAAGGCCGGTGGCGCAGCCGCAGCCGCCCCCTTCTCCAGCCAGCTCTGCGGCGCCCGCGCCGCTGACCACGCCGGAGTCGCCGGAGTCGCTGTCTTCGCCCTCGCTGTCATCCGTGTCGCCGCTGTCGGTGTCACCGGTGTCGGTGTCGCCGCTGTCGGTGTCGCCGCTGTCGGTGTCCCCAGTGTCGGTGTCGCCGGTGTCGGTGTCGGTGTCGCCGGTGTCGTCCGGGGCCAGCCCGGTGTCGTCAGCGTGAACGGGGGCGGCGAGGAGCCACGAGAGCAGGAGAATCACGGTCGCCTCCACAGCGCAGGCGCAGTGTATCCGTCTGCGATGGCACGCCACATTGGGCCGGGATAGACCCGGCGGGTTTCTCGGAGATTAATGATGGCCACGAAGCCGCCTACCATCGCCAGTCTTGTCCGTACCGCGACGAAGTCGCAGAAGTTGTATGTCGAAAACACTTCGTACATCCTCATCGAGGACGACAAGGACCGAATCGTCGAGTACTTCACTCGCTTGAGCCTTCCTCGCGAATGGACCAACCCAGAGGACACCGCCGAGTGGGCCCAAGAGGCCATCGACAACGTCAAGGACTTCGCCTTCGAGCTGGCCCTGATGGACGGGATGACCAAGTACCTCGAGCGCAACCTGCGCAAGATCAAGTGGCACATCAGCCACCCCGGAGAGCCGGACGCCGCCGCGAGCGCGGGGGCTGTCTACCTGATCTTCGAGGCCCAGGGCGAGTTCGCAGCCTTCCGGATCCGCCGCCTCATGAACATCATGCGGAACACCGAGACGCTGTCGGCCCTGGAGTGGGGTACCGCCAGGGAGCTCCTCAACCGCTGCTACCGGGACTACCGCAGCTCCGTTCAGCTGGTCACGATGCGCTACCTCGAGGCCCTGCTCGGCGCAGCAGATCCGGCGGACGCAATCGCTGCGCTCCAGGGCTACCCGCAGCTGATGCGCAAGCACACGGAGATCCTCGAGGGCCTCCGCACAGAGGTCGAGGAGATCCGCCAGACCCTCGCCGTCCAGCCTGACGGCTACCCGCTGGTGAGCCCGCCCCGCTACTTCGGCGGTGACCTGCTCGACGCCACCTCGTGGAAGCACTTCTGGGGCGACGTCGGCACGATGTCGGACTCCCTGCGCCAGCACGTCGGACTCGGCATCTGAACGTAGGTCGGGGCGAGCCCGCGACCCCCGGTTCAGACCCCGCGGTCCTCTGGGTCCCAGATGACCTTGTGGATCTGCAGACCCAGCCGAGCCGGGACGCCTGATGACAGCAGCCACTCCACCAACGTGGCGGGCTCCAGGGCACCCCAGACAGGCGAGAACAGCACGGCGGTGACTCGCTGACCGAGGTCATGAGCTCGCACGAAAGCGACCGCCCAGTCGAAGTCGCGGCGAGAAGCCAGGACGAACTTCACCTCGTCGTGGGGCCGCAGGCGCGGGATGTTCCCGAGATCGTTGCTGTCGGCCTCGCCGCTGTCCGGCGCCTTCAGATCCAGGATGACGCGGACCTCGGCCGGGACGCCCTCGGTGGAGATCGAGCCGCTGGTCTCCAGGAGCACCTCGGCCCCTCGATCGACGAGCCGCTGCAAGAGGACGAGGCACTGGCGCTGGAGCAGCGGCTCGCCGCCAGTGACCTCGACCAGCCCGATGCCGTGGGACAGAGCCTCGTCCACCACCGCGTCGATCGAGCGACGCTCGCCACCGGTGAAAGTGAAGGCCGAGTCGCACCAGCTGCAGCGGAGGTTGCAGCCGGTCAGGCGGACGAAGACGCATGGCCGACCCGCGTGAGTGCTCTCGCCCTGCACCGAGGTGTAGATCTCGCTGACGCGAAGGCGCTCGTCGATGGGGATCTCGTCAGGCATCGAAGTTACTTGGAGGCCCCCACTGGAGGCGTGATGTCGTTTCGGATCGAGAAGGACTCCCTCGGCGAGGTCCAGGTCCCGTCCAGCGCCTACTATGGTGCCCAGACCCAGCGAGCCGTCGACAACTTCCCCATCAGCGGGCGCCCCTTCCCGCCGCGCTTCATCCGCAGCCTCGGGATCGTCAAGCGGGCCTGCTGCGAAGCCAACGAGGAGCTCGGCCGCGTCGAGGTCGACAAGGCCGAGTGGATCGCCGCCGCCGCGCAGGAGGTCATCGACAACAAGCTCGACGACCACTTCCCGATCGACGTCTTCCAGACCGGCTCGGGGACCTCGACGAACATGAACGCCAACGAGGTCATCAGCAATCGCGCCATCGAGCTGATGGGGGGCGAGCTCGGCTCGAAGGTGCCGGTCCACCCCAACGACCACGTCAACATGGGCCAGAGCTCCAACGACGTCATCCCGACCGCCATCCACGTCGCCGGCGCCACGGCCATCCACGAGGACCTCGCCCCCGCCCTGAAGCACCTGCAGAGGGCGCTGGCGGAAAAAGCCGAGGCCTGGGACCACATCGTCAAGTCGGGCCGGACCCACCTCATGGACGCCACGCCGATCCGGCTGGGCCAGGAGTTCTCCGGCTACGCGGAGCAGGCCGCCAAGGCCGTGGTGCGTGCCGAGAAGGCCAAGAAGGCACTCTACGAGCTGGCCCTGGGCGGAACGGCCGTCGGCACGGGCATCAACCGCCCGCCGAGCTTCCCGCGCCTGGCCATCGAGCGCATCGCCGCAGACACGGGCCTGCCCTTCATCGAGGCCCGCAACCACTTCGAGGCCCAGGGAGCTCGCGACGGGGTGGTCGAGGCCCACGGTCAGCTGAAGACCATCGCGGCGTCGTTGACCAAGATCGCCAACGACATCCGCTGGCTCGGCAGCGGCCCCCGCACCGGCTTCTACGAGATCGCCCTGCCCTCGGTCCAGCCCGGCTCGAGCATCATGCCGGGCAAGGTCAACCCCGTGATGAGCGAGATGCTGACCATGGTCTGCGCCCAGGTGATGGGCAACGACGTGGCGGTGAATATCGGCGGCGCCAGCGGCAACTTCGAGCTCAACGTCTACCTGCCGCTGATGGCGATGAACCTGCTGGACTCGGTGCGGCTGCTGGCCAACGGCGCCCGGACCTACGCGGACCGCTGCGTCGAGGGACTCGTCGCCAACGAGGACCGCTGCCGCGAGACGGTCGAGAAGAACCTGGCCATCTGTACGTCACTGGCCCCGGCCATCGGCTACGACAAGGCCGCCGCGATCTCGAAGCACGCCTTCAAGACTGGCCAGAACGTGCGGGACGTGGCCAAGGAGTGGGGGGTCCTGCCCGAGAAGGAGATCGACCGCCTGCTGGACTTCCACGCGATGACGGTGCCCGAGTCGGAGTAGGGCTCGGGCGCGCTGGGGCCGCCCTCCCGCGCGGAGGCCGAGCCGAGAGCGCGAGGTCGTCCCCTGCGTCGGTCAGTCCGCGTCATCGAAGAGCAGCGCCAGGCCCCAGGTAGAGGCAACCGTCCAGCCGATGAGCACCAGGCCATCTGCGACCGAGCGGACCCGGAACTCCGATGAGAACAAGGTGCTCCAGGGCAGCAGCAGCATCAAGCCCACGCCGACCCAGACGCCTACGAAGACGATGCACTGGCTCAGCGGGCCGAAGAAGGCGACGCCCTCGAGCACGGTCCGGGGACGCTCGAACAGCCTCGACTTCACGAGCAGCCAGGCCAGCCCGTAGACCGCCCCAGAGAACAACAAGAGGTCCAGCCAGCTCCAGCTCATGCGGGCGCCACCCGCGCGAGTCTACAGCCGCGCTTGCAGCGCACGACCGGCCTGATCATCCAGCGTCGGTGTGTCATCGCTCGCCCATCCAGTGAACCAGCGCCACCACGTCCACCCCGAGGCCTGACTGGGCATACTTGGTCCCAGAGAAGCCCACGCTACATCCATCGGATTCCACGCAGAAGAAGGTCTCACCATCGCGGGGGTAGCCGACACGGAAGACGACAAAAGCGAACTCGTGGGCCAGCCCGACCTCTGCCAGGATTGCAGGCACCCATACGGTAGGGGTCATGTACGCGATGTCGTCCGGGTCCTGAGACCCCCACCGCCTGTGGAGGCGGTAGAGGGTGGCGTCCACCCCCAGTGCGAGCCACGTTGAGTCCAGGAAGCGATCGTCGCCACGCCAGAAGCGCGACTGCAGGGCCAAGGCACCCCCCACGGCCTCTGCGCTGCCGCCGTAGAAGCTCCCATTCCAGCCAGAGATGGCCAGGCTCGGTCCGATCGAGAGGCGCTCAGAGACGGAAACCAGCACCGCCCCGCCAGCCGTCGCCTGCACGCCCGTCGACCAGTACAGCGTCCCGTAGGTTGGGCCAGCGTCGACACTTGGCGCCACGTAGACCCCTCCGGCGAGCGAGACGGCTGTCCCCAGGCCCAGGATCAAGAACATGCATCACCCGAGTCACAGGTGGTGTCCTTGGTGTCGTTCCAGCACCGCCACCTGAACTGCCGGCGCGCCACGCCGCCGAGGTCGGCGATGTCCTCTTCGATGCGCCTGACCTTGCGCAGGTGACGCCTGTCCAGGCGTTCGATCTTGGCATTCCTCCTGGCGATGCGTCGCTGGATCCGGTTGTGGGCCCAGCTCCCGGGCTCCTCGTCCGAGAGACCGTCCCGCAGCTCCTCGCGCTCGGCGACGAGCTCGTCCCTCTTCAGCGTGTGCGCCGCTCGCAGCTCTTCCAGCTCCGCCTCGAGCGCGGCCTGGTCCGAGGCGGAGACCGGGAAGCTCGCCCACCACCGGAGCTCGGGATCTCCGGAGCCCCAGCCCGTGATCTCCCACTCCAGCTTCGCCTTCTCGTCCGACCTGACCGGGTCGCAGTTCGACGCAATGGACACCGAGCCCTCGAAGAGCAGCTGCTCGGGGTGCTTGACCCCCGGCGCCAGGGTCGGAAAGGCGGCGTCGAAGTCCTGGCCGAGGCGCTGCCACCAGGTGCTCGATGTCTTCTCCTGTCCGCAGCCCGACGGGCAATGCTCGGAGACGCGCGCACGCCACTCCCAGATCTTCTCCACGTGCGTCTCGGAGTTGCCTCCGTAGTAGCCCACCCGTGACTCGCCGAAGACGTGACCGAGCTCGTGGACCAGGGTCTTGCCCGGCCGCCCCAGGCAGCCGAGGAAGGCCCCGTAGTAGCGCCTCGCCTTGGCGAGCTGGTGGTCGAAGCCGGAGACGCCGTCGATCGTCAGGGCCTCCAGCTCAGTCTGGAGGACCGCGGCGACCATGGTGAGGAGGCGGGCAGCCTGGTAGCACTTCACCGCGCCGATGATGTAGGGGCGACCAGGGCAGGACCCAGCCGGACCAGCGTGGGTGCGGGCGGAACGGGGGAGGGCATCTTTGTGCTCCCTCGCTTTCCGAAGAAGTTCTTCTCGCTCGCGAGCCCCAGCTCCCCGACTGGATCGAGGTAGGTCCTGGAAGGCGTCCAGCTCAAGCTCGAGAGGTCGAAGTCCCCGACGAAGGGGACCGGGTACGCCGCTGTCCCGTTCAGGTAGGCGCCGATCCGTCCCACCGCGTCCCGCTGGCCGATGGCGACGATCAGGGACGGAGCCACGGTGCCGCTGAGGCGCCAGTCCCAGTGCTTGCGCCGGATCTTGCGGGCGGGGCCCCACTTTCGGCGGGAGCGAATCTCGACGGGGGCCAGGTCGATCGTGGCGTGGACCAGGCTCAGGAGCTCGGACAGGAACCAGGTGACCGGGTCCTGAAGCCAGAACGCCGGCACGGTCCAGCGCCACGCGCCGTCTTCATCATCCAAGCTCCGGGTCACCCGCGCGATGGGATCCGTGTCCAGCTGGACGCCGTTGTTGACGATGGCGTCGAAGGCCGCCACCGGGAGGCAAGGCGTTGAGTCCCACCGAGACCTCGGGATCCGGGATCTCCATCGGGGCTGCGAACTCCTCCATCAACTCGAGCCAGTCCACCGCCCCGTCCGGGTCGGCGAGGCAGAAGGAGAACCCCCTCGTCGCGCGCTCGCCGCCAGATGAGGTGGGTGCAGCCAGTCCGAGCCCCAGTCCGGGTACCGGCGTTCGCGCGACGGCGGGTGCCGCTGGCGCATCGCATGGGGGCGCGCCGCCCCGAAGCGGACCGTCTGGAGGTCGATCTGAGGGTCGATCTCTGGAGCGAACTGTGGAAGCGTGGGCTCGGGCGATGCGTCCAGGAGCCACATCCCCCCGTTGAACCCGCTGCCGTGGCGTTTCGCGCACACGTCGAAGGTGAGGCGCACGGTCGTGTCCGGGCCGAGGTTCTCGATCCGGATCTCCACGCCGACGTCCCCCGGTGTCGGACCCGACCAGAGATCTTCCCGCGTGACGATCCCGAGCGGAATGGGGACATTCACCTGGTCGAGGGAGTCGAAGCCCGCATCCACGATGGTCTTGGCCATGCTGCGACCGACCGGAAAGTGGTGTCGGTTTCGACCGTCACCGACTCCGTGCCGAGACCGCACACGAGCAGGAGCTCGAGCTGCCGGGCGGCGCCCGCGGGGGGAGGAGGCCAGATGACGCCGTGGACGCCCGTGGTCGCGATGGTGATGACCGGAGTGCCGAGCGGATCGATCCGCTCCAGCATCGTCGCCAGCGCCCCCTCGTGGCGGTAGACCTCGATCGTGATGTTCGTGCCGATCGTCTCCACGGCGACGTAGTCCTTCGACTCGTCCGCGGCCGCGATCTCGGTGATCAGCGTCGGGTCGGTGAACAGGCTCTCGTTCGTTCCCGCGGTGATGCTCTTGGTGACCTTGTTGACCGTCTTCCTCACCCATGCCGGCATGACGCCTCCGTGGTTCGAGCCACCTTCCGGTGACCGCTGTGGTTGTCGCCCGAGTCCCCGGCCACCCCCTACGGCAGCCCCCACGACTCAGCAGGGACAGCCTACTGCGCCCCCCCCCCCTAGTGTGCAACAGAGAATCTCACTTCTTGATGTCACGCGCTCCGCCGCGGTCCGCCTACCCCAGCCTCCGGGCAAGCCACGGACGAGTAGACCTACTCATACTTCGCGACCGCCGCGTCCATGTACTCGGGGACGTGGCCGCTCCAGTTGTCCTTCAGCACGAGCCCGCGGTCGTAGACCAGGTAGGCGGGGATGCCCTGAATGTAGCCCTCGTCGTAGAGGGACTCGTAGACCCCCTCCTCTTCGAGCACGACCGGGAAGCTCAGGCCGTGGGCCTCGGCCCACTCGCCGAGAAAGGCGACGTCGGCGTCGTTCTCGTACCAGTTCTCGGTCATGAGGTGCATGAGCAGGACGCCGTCGTCCTTGTGCTCGAGGTAGAAGGGCTCGGCTACGCTGGCGGACTGGTTGCAGGGCCCGCACCAGCCCGCGGAGATGTCGACGATCACGACCATCCCGTAGAACTGGTGGAACTGGAGCGTCTCTCCGAACTGGTCGGTCATGGTCCAGCTCGGGGGCACCTTGCCCTTGCGCCAGCCCTCCGCCTCCAGACCATCCGCTTCGGCCCTGGCGAGGCACTGTGGCCAGCCACTGGGCACGCTCCAGCAGGCCTGCGGGTCGCTGCCGGCGGTCTCCTCTTCGACATCGGTGAAGCCGTCGCCGTCGAAGTCCTCGTCCGAGATCGGCCCCGTGTCCGAGCTGTCCACTGCGGAGTCGGAGTCTTCGAGGGTGCTGTCGTCCGCGGAGCCCCCGCCGGGGCCCCTGCTGCCGTCACCGCCGCCCGCGAAGCCCTCGTGAGGGGCCAGGCAAGCGGCGAGGACGAAGGTCACTCGCCGCTGTAGAGGGCGTCGACCTTGTCGAGAGTCTTGGTGTAGTCCGTGAAGCTGGCGCGGCTGACGGTCATGTCGTCGTCGAGCATGAACAGGGTCGGCCAGGCATAGGTCACGTAGGTGCCCGAGACGTTGCCGTCGTCAGCCAACACAGCGATGTGCTCGTCTGGGTAGTCCTCTGCCCACGAGGCGACGGTGTTCTCGGTGGGCAGACCGCCGTTGTCCTTCTGTCCGATGACAGTGACCCAGTAGACGTCGCCGTTCTCGACCGCAGCCGGCACGTTCGGCCAGTAGCTTCCGAACCCGCTGCTGTCAGGGCCGCCTGCGATCCAGGAGGCCATGGCGCGGCAGGGACCGCACCAGGTGGCGCTGATGTCGATGACGATCGGCACGCCGTGTCCGGCGTAGTCGTAGATGTCGACGACGTCGCCGTACTGGTCCAGGAACTGGAAGCGCGGGACCTGGGCGTCCTTTTCGGCCACGGCGTCTGACCACGCAACGTCGCCGTAGCTGTCCTTGTCCGGCTGGTAGGGCCAGCCACCGATGTAGATCACCGAGTCCGCGTTGGCGGGGTCGGTGCCCTCGTCGACCTCCCATCCATCGAGGTAGCCGTCGCCGTCGCTGTCGTCCGAGTTCGGGTCGGTCCCCAGATCCCACTCGGTGCCGTCATCCAGCCCGTCGCCGTCGCTGTCGACGTTGTTGGGGTCCGAACCCCAGGCGATCTCGTCCTCGTCCGTGATGCCATCGCCGTCAGTGTCGACTGGCTCGTCGTCCTTGTCCGGGCCAGGGATGCACGCGACGAGGGCGATGAGGACCGGGACGGTCAGGAGCGTGGTGCGCATTGGGGGCCTCGGAGACGGGGTTTCGATGCGTCCCCCTTATAGAGAACGCGGCGAGGGGGCGATGCAAATGGGGCCGTCAAGCTTTCGACAACTGCCGCGACACTCTACTCGGAAAACCAGGGACCTCGCGAACGGTCTCGGGTGTTAGGAGCCAGCCTCGGAGAAGCAATGTCCCTTCTTATCCTGAACCTGGCCCTCGCCGGCGACGCCGACAAGGCGCACCCCCACCAGGGTGTCATCTCGCCCTTCGTCGGCGAGCCCCCCGCCGCGAAGCTGACCGAGACCGACCTCCAGACCCTCGCGGCCAACAAGGCGGTGAAGAAACAGGTGAAGGTCGGCGACAGCGGCGGACGAGGGGTGGCCATCATGGACATCCACGCGCCGACCGACGTCGTGTGGTCGAAGATCCGCGACTACGACAGCTACCCCAGCTGGGTCGAGAACCTCAACACCTGCGAGGTCTACAAGGAAGACGGAGCCGCCCTGTTCGTCTACTTCAAGGCCTCTGTCCTCGGCATCCCGGCAGAGTGGTGGATCGAGCACGACTACCAGCCGGGCAAGGGCTACGTCACCTGGACCCTGGACTACTCCAAGCAGTCGGATCTCGACGACTCGGTGGGCTACTGGCGGGTGACCGAGATCAGCGCGGATCCGCCCGTCACGCGGGTCGAGTACAGCGTCAACATCCAGCTCTCCGGCTGGGTCCCCTCCGCGTTGGAGGACATGCTCGCCGACAAGGGGCTCACGGTCGCCACCAGCTGGGTCAAGGCCCAGGCCGAGAAGGAGCACGGCGGGTAGACCGTGCTTCGCAGGACCTTCCTGAAGCTCGCAGGGGCGGTCGGCCTGACCTCCTCTGCTGCTGTGCGCGCCGCCGAGGGGCGCCCACGTGTGCTGGTCGTAGGGGCAGGCCCAGCCGGGATCTCCTGTGCCACCGAGCTTGCCGAGCGAGGGGTCGAGGTCGTCGTCCTCGAGGCCGACGGGCAGGCTGGAGGCAAGTGGAAGGGCTGGACAGAGGACCTCGACGGCGAGGTCGTCGACGTCGAACACGGTGTCCACGGGCTCTGGCACCAGTACGTGCACCTCACGGACCTGCTCGAGCGCGCCGGTCTGGACGGTTCGCTGCGGGAACCGGAGAGCTGCGGAGCCCTTCGCGACCCCGGCGGCGAGCTGAGCGACCTGACCTGGGCCGGGCGTCGGGGGCTGGTGGCGGAGCTCGCGAGCCGCGCGAAGGCCCTGGGCTACGAGCACTGGCGCCTGGACCTGGGCCGAGCGCTGCGAGCCCAGAGGCGCCTCACCACCGCGATCCGCGATGAACTCGGCGCCGTGAGCCTGCGCGAGCACCTCGACTCGGGGAAGGCCACGCTCTCGATCTGGCGAGTCTGGGAGGAGATGTTCGCTCGCTCCAGGTACTTCGTCGGACCAGGAGACCTCGACGCCAGCGAGTGGCTCCTCGGCAGTCGCTTCTACGACACCGGCGGCCGCCACAACCACATGGTGCGCTGGCTCCACGGAAACCCCGGACCGGAGCTCTGGCGTCACCTCGTCGCTCGACTGGAGAGCCTTGGCGGGGAGCTCCGGCTGGGACAGAAGGTCTCCGAGATCGTCGTCAGCGGCGGGCGCGCGGCGGGTGTGCGGGTCGGAGATCCCCTCCCCGGCTTCCACATCGAGACCGTGCCGGAGGGCTGGACGCGCCTGTACCGGGGGCCAGGTGCCCCGCCCATCTTCATCGAGAGGGCCGGCGACCGGTATCGGGCGTTCTCTGGCCGCTGCACCCACGCCCGCTGTCACCTCACCCTCGGTGAAGAGGGCTTCGAGTGCTCCTGCCACGGCGGGCGCTTCGACTTCGACGGACAGCCTGTCTCCGGCCCGCCGACGGAGTCGCTGCAAGAGCTCTTCGTGGATGTCGGAAACGACGGCCTCCACGTCGAAGGGGAGCCCCCGAGCGAGGTGATCCCAGCCGACTTCGTCGTGCTCTGTGTCGACGCGCCGGCGCTGGTCCAGCTGGCCGGCAAGCTCATCCCGCGCCTCGAGGGCCTGAGGGCCTGCCGCGCGACGGCGGCCCGCTTCTGGCTCGATACGGACGTCTCTGTCGAGGCGGCGCCAGTCGCCCTCTGCAGGGACGTGTCCCACCTCGACACGGTCTTGTTGGTCCACCGGCTCCAGGACTCGGCGATGGCCTGGGCCGCGAAGACCGGCGGCAGCGTCATCGAGGTCCGGGCGACGAGGGAGTTGCCGACAGGGGACAGGGAGCGGATCCTCGACGCCCTCGAGGCCGACCTCCGCATGCTCTACCCAAGGCTGTCCCGCGCGAAGGTCCTCAAGCGCACCCTGACGGACAGCCAGTCCTTCACCCACTTCGCCCCCGGGTGGTTCGAGCACGCCCCGGATGTAGAGACCGAGCTTCCAGGGCTCCTTGTCGCCGGAGACCACGTCCGGGTGGACCGCAACTGCCAGCTCTCCGAGCGGGCCGTCTACACCGGACGCCTCGCGGCCAACGTAGTGCTCCGCGCACACGACTTCTCGGCGGCGCCGATACTGGAGGAGCGATGAACGACCTGTTGCTGCGCGCGCTCGCGGGAGAAGAGGTCGAGCGCCCCCCCGTCTGGTTCATGCGCCAGGCCGGCCGGTACCTGCCCGAGTACCACGTGACCCGCGCCGAGGCGGGCTCCTTCCTTGGGCTCTGTCGGGACGACGGGCTGGCCGCCGAGGTCACGCTGCAGCCCCTGCGCCGCTTCGCACTCGATGCCTCCATCGTCTTCAACGACATCCTCGTCCCCCCCGCCGCGATGGGCATGGAGCTCGACTTCGTGGCGGGCAAGGGGCCAGTGTTCGCCTCGCCGATCCGCAGCCCAGAGGACCTGGACCGGCTCACGGCGCCCAGCTCCGAGCAGGATCACGTGCTGCGAACGATCCGGCGCCTGGTCGCCCAGCTCGAGGTGCCCCTGCACGGCTTCGCGGGCGCGCCCTACACCCTGGCCGCCTACATGATCGAGGGTCAGGGGAGCAGGAACTTCGAGCACGTCAAGACCTTCGCGCTGAACCACCCCCGGGCCTTCGCGGGACTCCTGGACACCCTGGCGGATGTCTGCGGTGACTACCTGGTCATGCAGGTCGAGGCCGGCTGCGCGGCCGTGCAGCTCTTCGACACCTGGGCCGGGAACCTCTCGAGCGAGGCCTGGTCGAGGTGGGCGATGCCGGCAGCGAGGAAGGCGCTGGCAAAGGTCGAGGGCGTGCCGCGGCTCTACTTCACGCGCAACATCGCGCCGATCCTCCAGCGGGTCCGCGACGTCGAGGCCGACGCCTACGCCATCGACTTCCACATCGACATCGCAGACGCTCGCGCCGTGCTCGGCGAGGTACCGGTGATGGGCAACCTCGACCCGATCTGGCTGGGGGCGCCCCCGGAGACGCTCCGGGCCGAGGTCCACCGCATCATCCGAGCCGCCGGCCCGCGGGGCCATGTCTTCAACCTCGGCCACGGCGTCATCCCGACCTCGCCGATCTCGGGTGTGGAGACGATGGTCGCTGCGGTGCGCGAGTGGCGCTGGTGAAGACCCAGGTCTGGCTGCTCAACATGGGGGGGCCGGACTCGCTGGAGAGCATCCAGCCCTTCCTGCGAAACCTGCTGGCGGACCCGCACATCGTCCGGATGCCCTGGTGGCTCGGCTTCTGGTTCCAGCCCCTGTTCGCAGAGCTCGTCAGCCGCAAGCGCGCGGCGGCGGTCCGCGCTTCCTACGCCTCGATGGGCGGGGCCTCGCCACAGCTGGAGATCGTCAGGGAGCAGGCTCGCGCGCTGCAGGCCACCCTCGGCCAGTCCTACGAGGTCGTCCCGGTCTTCCGCTACTGGGGACAAGGGGCTCGGGAGGCAGCCGCTACCTTGGAGCCCGGACAGCCAGTGGTGCTCTTGTCCCTCTACCCCCACGACAGCGACACGACGGTGGGCTCGTCGATGGAGGATGCCAGGCGGTTCCTGGGAGATCGACCCGTCGTCGAGATCCCCTCCTACCCGGACTTCGAGCCCTACATCGCGGCGCTCGTCGATGGCATCGGCGCCGTCGAGCCCACGGAGACCCTGGTGTTCTCTGCCCACGGTCTGCCCACCGCGTACATCGAGGCCGGTGACCCCTACCTCGACCACGTCCAGCGCACGGTCGCGGCCGTGATGCGCCACCACCCCGGCGTCCCGCATGTCCTCTGCTTCCAGTCCCGAGTCGGGCGCAAGCAGTGGCTGGAGCCCTCAGCGATCGACACCCTGCGTCAGCTGACCGGGGCGGTGGTCGTCGTCCCTGTCAGCTTCACCTCCGACCACATCGAGACCATCGTGGAGATCGGCGAGGAGCTTCGGGACCTGGCGCGTGATGCGGGGGTCACCTCGTTCCGCCGTGTAGACGCCCCGAACACCCACCCTGCCTTCATCGAGGCGCTCGCCGTGCTCGTGCGCCAAAACGTAGACCAATCCACGATTCCGAGATCAGAGGGGCGATAGGGCCGAAAAACCCTGGCATGGACCTTGCGATGGAGAGAGGCACCACACGGAGCCCCTCATGCTTCTCTTCGCCATCGCATGCGCCAACACCCCCGAAGTCATCGACTCCCCTGCCGCCGCAGAGGTCTTCACCTGCCCGGTCGAGGCGCGCTTCTGGAGCCCCGAGCCCAGCATCGAGGCCTGCGTCGACTCCGACGGCGAGCTCCACGGCCCCTGGCAGCGCTGGGATGGTGACGTCGTCGTCGCCGAGACCGCCTGGAGTCACGGCCAGCAGGATGGCCTCTACACCTCTCGCCACAGCGACGGATCGACCAAGGTCGTCGGCCGCCACGTCACTGGAGACAAGGACGGTCTCTGGACCGCGCGTCGCACCGACGGCCTGCCCGACTGGGAGGAGCGCTACGACGCCGGCGACCTGCAGTGGCGCACCGAGTACGGCGTCGACGGCGAGCTCAAGAGCGAGGTCCACTTCGCCGAGGGTCAGCGCCACGGGGTGGCGACCTGGTACTACAGCGACGGGACGCCGCGGAACCGCCTGATGTTCGATGACGGCGCCCGCTCCGGCCCCGCCATCAGCTGGCATCCGGACGGCAGCATGAAGAACATGGGCGCCTACGACCGCGATCGGCGTGACGGCACCTGGTTCACCTGGTCCTCTACCGGTGAGCTGATCAGCGAGGAGTCCTGGACTCGGGGCGAGCTGGTCTCCGTGCAGGGCGTCACCGACGCCGACGCCCTCTGCCCCTCTGGCACCGCCATGGTCATCGAGGAGCACGACGCCGGCGCAGTCGAGGTCTGCGAGACCCCCGCCGGGATCCGCCACGGACCGACCACCGCCCGCTACACCGACGGCGCGCTCCGGCGCGTGGGCTCATACGCCGGCGGTCTCCCGACCGGCGAGTGGATGACCTGGTGTCCCGACGGGCTGCCCGCCAGCCGCGGGACCTTCGTCGACGGTCGTCGGAGCGGCGAGTGGACCACCTGGTCCTGCGCCACCGGTGAGCTCCTGCGGGTCGAGAACGTCACCTGAGCCGGATATCGACGCGGCATGGCTCGCGTCATCGTCGTCGGCTCAGGCATCTCGGGCCTTGCTGTGGCCGCCTGGCTCAGCGAGGACCACGAGGTCATCGTGCTCGAGGCGAGCGACACACCCGGGGGGAACGTCCGCTCGGAGGTGATCGAGGGCTTCGTCTTCGACAAGGCCGCCAACGGCTGGCTCGATGACGAGCCCGCGGTCGCGCGCTTGCTGGAGAAGCTCGATGTCGAGGAGGTGAAGGCGACAGAGGGTGATCGCTACGTCGTGCTCGACGGAGAGCTGGTGGCGCTGCCCACGAGCCCAAAGGCCTTCCTCACCTCGCCGGTGTTGCCCTGGTGGGCCCGCCTGCGCGCCATGCTGGAGCCCCTGATGCGGCGGGGCCCCGACGAGGAGTCCGTGGCCAGCTTCGCCAGGCGGCGCCTGGGTGATCGGGCGCTCCGCAACCTCATCGGACCGATGGTCAGCGGGGTCTACGCGGGGAATCCGGAGCGCCTGTCCCTGGCGGCCTGCTTCCCCAAGCTGAAGGTGATGGAGCGCGAGCACGGCTCCTTGATCCTGGCGGCGCGCCACCGCGGCGGCGGCTTCGGCCCGAAGGGTCGGCTCACCACCCTGCGTGGGGGCGCCGGCGAGCTCACCCTCGCCCTGGCCGCAGGCCTCGATGTGCGCACGGGGGCTACCGTCGAGCGCATCGAGCCGGGCTGGAGGGTGCTGGGGCCAGAGCTCGAGATGCGCTGCGACGCAGTGGTGCTCGCCACCCCCGCCTACACCTCGGCCACCATCACCCGCGCGCTCGACAACGAGCTCGCGGCCGGCCTCGAGGCGACCCCCTACGCTGGAGTCGCGGTCGTCTGCGCCGGCCTGCCCCGCGTCGATGGCCTGCCCGACGGCTTCGGCGCCCTGGTTCCGGTGGAGGAGGGCCTGGGCATCCTCGGCACGCTGTTCACCTCGTCGATCTTCCCCGGACACGGCCCAGAGGACGGCTTCGCCTTGCGCACCATCCTCGGCGGTGCCCGCAACCCGCTGCAGGCCACCCTCGACCCACAGGAGCTCGCGGCCATCGCCCGGCGTGACAACGAGGCCCTGTTGGGTCCCCTGCCCCCGCCCCTGGTGACGCGCGTGTACCAGCACCCCCGGGGCATCCCGCAGTACGTGCTGGGGCACCGCGACCGGGTCCGCGGAGTACGGGCCACCGCGGCGGCGCACCCGGGGCTGTTCCTGGTCGGGAACCACCTCGAGGGCATCGGCGTGAAGAACTGCATCGCCGCCGGCGAGACCTGCGCTGCACGAGTCGGACAGTGGCTCAGCTGAAGTCCATCGAAGACTGCCGGAGCTGCGGGGCCTGCTGTCACCTGGGCTTCCACCGCGTCGAGGTCGAGGAGGACGAGGGCATCCCCGAGTGCGCGGTGGACGACTTCGGGCGCCATCTCCCGCGGCCGAACGGGAGCTGCGTCCACCTCGAGCAGCCCGAGCACAGCTGCCGGATCTACGAGCAGCGCCCTCGCAGCTGCCGGGACTTCGTCATCGGAGGGCCCGCCTGTCTGGAGGCTAGAAGTCGAGCCAGTGTGGACTGCTGACGGCCCAGTCCTCGCCGCGCAGCACCACCACGAGCCACCGCTCGGCGCTCACCCGGTGCCAGCCGGCGCCGCTGGCGACGAGACCTCCATCAGCCCACAGCTCGGCGTCCACCGAGAGGTAGACCCGGTAGCCAGGGGTCGGCAGGGTGGCTTCCTGGACTTCCCACGAGAAGTACGGCCCAGTGGTGGCGAGGCTCTGGCCGGTCACGAGCCCGCGCTCCATGGCGGCCACCGAGGGGAGACCCGCAGAGGTGTCCGCGGGAGTCCAGGTCAGCGGCCCCGCGACCCCCACCCGCAGTCCCTGGTCCAACAAGCCGAAGTAGGTGTCGAGGTCGTCGAGGGATTCCAACAACAGCAGGTCCGGATCCTCGGGCCACAGCGCCGAGTTTCCAGCAGCCTCCACCCACGTCGCGTCGACGACGAGGACGCGGTTCGGCGAGTCGTAGCCGTCGGCGACCGCGAGCAAATCGCTGGCGTCGAGCCCCTCCCAGCGTACGGCGCCGTGCCCGGCTCGCTTGTCGTTGGCGGACCAGGGCCAGGACCAGACCCGGCCGACATCAGCGGTGAGCGCCAGCGAGCCCACCCTGACCCGGGCCTCTCGGCTCGTCCAGTCCGACTGGTAGGGCCGGCCGATCTCGTCCGGGGGGGCCTGGACGATGAAGTCGATGCCCCCTGCCGCGGCGATCTCGATGTCCTCGTTCTGCTCCACGCGCGAGACCCGCGAGGGGAAGGGGGCGCGAAACAGGTCCGCCAGCACGAGGTCTCCTGGCACGAGGCGCTCGAGCACGACCTCCAGCGAGACGCTTCCCGAGACCTCGACGGTCTCGGACCACTCGGTGTACCCGGGGCCGTGGTGGACGCGCACCTCGAAGGTCCCCTCCCCCGTCGGCACCGCCGCGCGGCGAGTGACGGGGGTCTCCTCGTCGCCGACCTCTACGACGACGGGGAGCTCGTGGCCCTGCTCGTCGACGGCGCGCACGAGGAGCTCACCGAAGCCCCCGAGGGGCAGGGTGAGCCCCTCGCCGACGACAACGGGATCTCCGTCGGTGTAGCCGCTGGACCGGCAGACCAGGGTCTGGGAGGACTCCGGGACGACGGCGTCGAACTCGGGGGCCAGGATGGCCACGCGCTCGCCGGCGCCGTCGAGCACGTCGACCTGGTCGCCCTCGCAGGAGCCCGAGACAGGATGGGTGTAGAGCTCGCGCCGGACCTCGTCCCAGGGTCCGACGAGGACCCGCGTGACGCCGTCGATCCGCTGGGCGCCACCGAGGTCCTCGACGAGCACACCGTCCGTGCCGTAGAGCAGGTCTCCGCGCACGAAGTCGGAGCCCAGGGCGAGCGAGCGCCGGTCCCCGTGCAGCCACAGTCCGTCGGCGCCGGAGACCTCGAGCCAGGGCACGTCGGGGGGCAGCGTCCAGCGCACTGATCCGACCTGGATGAAGTCCTCGCCCAGCTCGGTCTCGACCCCTTGGTTCCAGCCCCCGTCTACGACCGGCACCGCCTCCCAGAGCCGATCCCAGTCCCCGACCGGGGCGAAGTCGACGAGGCTGCCGCCAGGAGCGCCCAAGACCGTGAGCGACTCGCTGGGAGAGCGGATGACGGCGGTGACCATCGAGTTCTGCATGACCCAGTCGCCACGACGCGCGTCGCCACTTCCGGGTCCTTCGTCATCGCAGCGCCAGGCCTTGACCCTGACCTCGCCCTGGCCCAGCACGACCGGGTCGCAGCCGGCGACCAGGCCGGTGTCGACAGCCCCGGGGGGAGCGCAGCCGACCAGGGCCGACAGCAGGCTCAGTCCCCCTCGAAGGTGACCGAGATGGGCACGAGCCGCGCTTTCTTGGACCACCCTACGGCTTCGGGAGCCATGTCCGTGTACCAGTAGGCGCGCGTCTCGCCAGGCTTGACCGGGACCTTCCACTCTTCCTCGATGGGCATGTTGCCGGGAGCCTGCGGAGCCACCAGCGGCCAGCGGTCCTTGTCGATCACGTTGCCCTCGATGTCGAGGTACTGCAGCTCCATGTTGAGCGTCGTGATGGTCCTGGTGCCCGTGTTCGTGACCTCTGAGGTGAAGAGGTAGCCGTCGAGGGCCCCATCGGGGTCCTCTGCGAGGTTCACGGGCTCGATCTCGACCCGCCCGATCTCGAGCTGGTCGACGTATGCGTTCATGGCGACCCGGCGGCGGGCCTCCTGCTTGCGCTTCTTGCTGCCCTTCGGGTACTCATCGAGCCAGGTCTGCCAGGCCTCGACGGAGTTGCTGTCCTCGGCCCAGGCGTAGAGGAACTCCTCCCGCTCCTCGACGGCGATCTCGGCGAGCTGGGACTTGGGGTTGCCCTGGTACATCTCGAGGTAGTGGTCGTAGGCCTCGAGGGTCTTGTCCTTCCGAGCCTTCTCCAGGTACAGCTCCTCGAGGCGGATCTCCGCCATCGTGATGCTGGGGCTGTTGGGCGCGGCCTGGATGAAGGCCTCGTAGGCCTCGATCGAGTCGGCCTTCTGGACCTCGTGGAAGGAGGGGCCACAGGCGAGCAGGGCAAGGAGCGCGAGCATCGTTCTCTCCGGCGAGAAGAGCGACTAACCGGCCAGCGTCGCCACGATGAGCACGACGACGAGCGCGACCTGCTGCGCGGCCCCGAGCACATCTCCGGTGAGCCCACCGATTCGGCGCCGGGCGTGCCAGGAGATCAGCCCGCTGGTGCCGGTGACGGCGAGCAGGGCCGGAAAGAACCACCAGCCGAGACACCAGAGCCCGATGATCCCCGAGAACAGCCAGGCGAGAGCCAGGCCCTTGCCGCTGAGGCGACCGCCCATGCGAGCGAGGAGGCCGTCTTCACGAGCAGGTCGGGCGGATGCCACCAAGGTGGTGAGCACGGCCCTGGAGACGACATGGGCGACGATCAGCCCAGAAGCGCCGGTGAGCGCGGAGACCGCTCCGACCTGCAACAGCAGCGAGAGCACGACCGCGACCACGCCGTAGGTCCCGAGCATCGAGTCCCGCAGGATGCGCAGCTGGCGCTCGGCGTCCCCGCCCGCTCCGAAGGCGTCAGCGGTGTCGGCGAGGCCATCGATGTGGAGGGCACCGGTGAGGAAGACCCCGGCTGTGACGGTGAGGGTGGCCCCGAGCCACGCTGGCAGGCCACCGAAGATCCACCACACAACGGCCAGGATCAGCCCGACTCCCAGCCCCACCAGCGGGTAGAAGGGCGCGCCGCGCCGGAGATCCTCGTCGGTGATGTCCCCGTACACGGGCACCGGCACGCGGGTGAGCACGACGATGGCGACGATCAAGGCACGCACGAGACCGAGGCTACTACTCCTCGTCGAGGACCTCGACCAAGCGGTCCCGAACCCGAAGCACGAAGCGGTCCCAGCGCTGCCCGGGCCCGTGGCCGAGCAGCCTCTGGAGCCCGGCTTCCTGCTCCGGAGCAGTGGGGAGCCTGGCGATCGATCCGAGCTCCTCCAGCGCATCCACAAACGGCATGCTGAGCGCGTGGCCGAGCGTCTTGGACAGCGGGTGACAGAAGTGCTTCAACACCGCGAGGCGCTGGGCGGCGTAGGCCGTGTAGGCCGGCGGGAGCTCGCCCAGGCGGGGCACGAGCACCCTCGCAGAGTTCTCGACCCGCTCCCAAGGATCGTAGCGGCGCCTGCCGTCGACGATCGGTGGGTACAGGGTCCTGCGGCGTGCTGCCTTTCTCGCGAGGGTGTTGAACCTCTTGAGCAGGGCTGCCTTGCAATAGGCCTTCGGAGCGTCGATGCCCCCCTTGGCAAGGGCCTCCGACAGTGGCTTGCAGGTGTCCTGGACGAGCTGGTCGGCCAGCTGGGTGCTGATCGATCGCGCCTCTCGGAAGAGCAGCGGGCGCAGAGCGGACGCAATGGGGGCGGCCTCACCAGAGGCGTGGAGCTTTCGGATGGCATGCCAGCCCGCGTCCATTACAATAGTCTTACCTGCTCGACCTGACACTACACGGTCGCCAGCCCTCCAGCAACAAACTACCGAATATCGCTTGCAACAGTTGGTCGCTCCAGTGTTCGTCTCCCAGGTCGCGGCAGCCATGGCTGCTCACGGCGATCCGAAGATCGCCGAGCGGTATGCGCCCGGAGGGGCGCGCCTTGCCCACTACGAACGCGTCGCCTCTTCGCTGCTGCGGAGGCTCGGGGGAGACGCCGGGATGGCAGGGCTCCTGCACGGCTGCCCGGACGATCTGCCCGAGGCGGTCGAGGCTGCGATCTCGCCAGGAGCTCGCGGGATCCTCCGCGACTACGAGCGCCTCCGCGCGCCCTTCCTGTCTCCCGACTCGATCCCTGGCCTCGGGCGTCGCATGATCGAGGAGATGCTCCCCGAGGTGAGGCGGCCAGAGGCCATCGCCCTCCTCCTCTGCGAGCAGCGCGACCACCTCGACCCCACCGGAGAGCTGACCGGGTGGCTCGTCGCCATGCACCGAGAGCCGGAGCTCGTCTGTGAGCTCCCTCCACGCGGCCTCGTGCCGATGGTGCGCGAGTTCTCGCTTCACCTCGAGTACGCCGAGGTGGGTCTCTGTCCACTGGCGGAGGAGCTGGGGCTGTTCTTCGACCGCAACCGGCTCGATGATCTCGTACTCCTCCATCGTGATCCGGATCGGGCCCGGAGGATTCGCCAGTTCGTCGCCGACCAGGCAGGACCGGGCGGACTCGCCGCGCGGGGAGCGGAGAAAGTCCGAAACCTGTTCCTCGCCTCGGAGAAGGCCCGCGAGTCCATCCTGAGCTGCAACTGGGAGTGGCGGCACCTCGGGCGTCTCTCTCGCGTGCTGGGCCCTGACGAGACCGGCTGGGAGAGGCAGCTCCGCCTCTGCGGCTTCGTGACCATCAAGTGCAGCGGCAAGAGCGCCGCATACCGTGCGCTCGGAGCCCTTCATCAGCTCCGACGCTGCGACCCCAGCGCCTTTCGGGACTACATCTCCGCCAAGCGCATCAGCCAGTACCGCGCCATCCACACGGCGATCGCGGTCCCGGAGATCGGCGTGGACGGGCCCTTTCCGGTGCGGCTGCTCGCGAGCCAGAGCGCCGAGTCCCGCTACCACGAGGTCGGGCCGGACGACCTCGGGCAGATCCGCCCGAGGTTGGGACCGCAGCGCTCCGACGCCGACCGCTTCACCGCCTACACCCCGGCAGGAGAGGTGAAGCGACTGCCCCACGGGGCGGCGGTCCTCAACTTCGCCCTGGAGGTCCACCGGAGCTGGGTCTGCCTGGTCGATCACGCCGTCGTCGCCGGCGAGCACCGAGGTCTCCTCGACCCCGTCCACGAGGGCGAGGCCGTCGATCTCGTCCTGTTGCCGCAGCCCAGGCCCCTGCCCAAGGGCTGGAAGAAGGCGACCCCCCAGAGCACCCACGCGGCGATCAAGGCCGGAGCCCGGCGCGCGATGCACGAGCAGCGCCACAAGCAAGGACTGGACTGGGTCGCCATGAAGCTGCAGGAGTCGGGCATCGAGGTGGCCCGCGAACGCATAGAGGACTTCGTCGCGGAGGCCGCACGCCAGGCCGCTGCTCGGGAGAAGCTCATCTCGAGCAAAGGAAGCAAGGGGTCCCCGGGCGGCTGGTGGCTGCGCCAGATCGGGATCCTCCAAGCCCATCGACAGGGAGAACCCACCTACACGAAGGTCGCGATCCAGGAGCATCACCTCGACGTACTGCTGCGGACGCTTTGCCGGATCACGGGGACGGTGCTCGACCTGGACTTCGACGCCGAGCTCCGCCTGGGCACCGAGCGCTTCGTCGACTGCGCCCGCTGCGTTCCCGATCGGGACGGTCCCCTGGCTGTCGTCCGGAGTGGCAAGGAGCTGCGGTTCCACCGGGCAGGCGCCCCCTGCGCTGCAGGCGCCAGCGAGGTCCGGACGGTGCGCTGGGCGGTCGCACGCCACTACGTCTTGATCGAGGGGAGCAACCGGAAGGGGCTGTTCCGCGATGTCCTCGACGACGTGCGGGACCTCGAGCTGGACGTGATCGACTTCGTCGGCCGCCGCTTCGGGCGCAACTGGGCCGTCGCCCGGCTCGAGCTGGACTGCAACGACAGGCGCGTGCTCGACGAGCTCGTCCGCCACCTGCAGCGCGTCAGGGGTGTCACGCGAGTGCTCCTGGACGAGCGAGACCCCTTCCTGGAGAACGGCCTGCCCGATCGCCTGGAGGACAACCAGCTCCCGGGAGCGGGGGTCCGGGGCAACCCCTACGTACGCGGCGGACCGGTCTACCGGGACGAGAAGTTCTATGGACGAGAGCTGGAGTTCCACACGCTCCTCGGGCTCCTCGCCGATGTCCGCCAAGGCGGCCAGATGGCCTGCATCGAGGGGCCGCTGAAGGTCGGAAAGACCTCGCTGGCGCACCGGGTGCTCAGAGAGGTCAGCCGCCACGCGGACCTCTGGATCCCGGTCTACTACACGACACCCCACGGGACGTCGTGGTCCAGCCGGTACCGGGCTCCGGGAGTGGATCTCCCCCCCGCCCGAGACGCCATCGCAGAGCTCCTGGCGCGCTCGGCGGCAGAGGCGGTCCGTCGCCGTGGACTCACCAGCAGCGTGCCCGAGTACGACTCACTCGACGACCTCCTGAAGAAGCTGCTGCAGTGGCCAGAGCGCCCGCGCATCGTCCTGGTCATCGACGAGGCCGCGCGCCTTGCGCTGAACTCGGTCGAGGAGCTGTCCGCTCGAAAGGAGAGCAACACGGGCATCGAGAAGCGAATCGAGGAGGGCCAGCGGGACATCACGCTCGCCGAGCTGGAGCTCCGACCCTCTGCCAGGCCTGACGCCGACGACCTGGCGCGCTTCGCCCAGAGCGTGGTCTCCAAGCCCGGGCTGGCGGTGATCTGGGTCGGTCCCACGCCTTCGTTCGCGTCGATCCCCAGCGGCCTCTCGCTGCGTCACGAGCTCTACACGTCCGTTCGACGGATCCCTCTCGGCGCCTTCGGGATCACCGAGGTCGGCCTGCTTCTGTCAGCGAAGAAGCTGCGTCCAGCCTCACCGATCCGCTTCCTCGACATCACGCTCCAGGACGTGCACCGGCTCACCGGTGGTGACCCCCTGTTCGTCGGCGCCATCGCGGACGAGCTGTGGAGTGGTCGACCGGAGGAGGGCTCGCTGGAGTACAGCCCCGAGATGGTGGCGCGCGCTGCCGATCGTGTCCGGAGATTCGGCTACGAGCTGGACTGCCGGATCGGGCAGTTCGGTCCCCTGCGCCTGCTCGGGCAACAGCTGCTCCAGGGGATGGTGGAGCGCCCCCATCGACCGACAGATCGGCTCGACGGAGTCGCACCAGACCTGCACCGACACCTCCTCGACATGCTCTGCATGGCCGGTCTCGCCGTCGTCGACGAGGACGAAGACCATCGGCTTGCCGCACCCCTGATGAAAAAGTACTTGGGGGCGCTGTGACCAACGACCTGCCAGCCTACGAGCCCTACGACCTGCGCACGCGTGAGCTCCGGGATCACCTCGAACACGAGCGGCTGATGCTGCTCTTCGGCCCCCGCCGGTTCGGCAAGTCACTCATGCTGGACCGGCTCGCAGAGGGCACCGGCATGAAGAAGGTGCGGGTCGAGGGGCGTCACGGAGGCGTGCCTCCCCTCCCCGACGAACCGGTCACGATCCTGGTAGACGACATGGACTACCTGGTCGCGGGGTCCGGAGGGGCAGCTCTGGACTCGCTGATCTCGCAGGTGTTCACGAACCCGAAGCACCGACTGGTCGCCACGAGCGGGACGCCGCGCCGTGAGCTCGCTCGCGACCTGGACTCGAGCTGTGCTTCCTGCTCGGCGCTGCTGATGAACCACTCCCGCTTCCTCGTGCCCTGGTCCGTGGGCTGGGAGCGCCACATCGACGAGGCCTTCCCCGCAGACTGGGGTGGCGCCGTGGCTCGGGTGACCGGTGGCTACCCCGAGCTCGTGAACATCTGTCGGAGCGTGGTGTGGACGGCGGACCGCGAGGGGTTCCAGGACGAGGGCGAGCGGGACGCGGCCGTGCTCGCCATGCTGCAGAAGAGGTCACCGGCGATCACCTCCATGGACCGACTGCTCCGGCGACTGGACGAGCACCACCCCGCGGCCTGGGCCGCACTCCAGCGGACCGTCGAGGGCTCGAAGCGCAGCCCCCACGAGGAGTACGTGTCCGCGTGGGTGGCCCATGGCCTCGCCATCGACGGCGGTCTTGGCGATGCCGTCATCGCTCCTGGGGCCTACCTGCGCTGGCGCATCCCGCACTACGAGCCGCTCGAGCGCGAGATCACCGACAACGCCCCCTTCAGCCTCGTGCCAGAGGGACCTTCATCGGGCAAGGCGGTGATCAGCGGGCCGGGCGGCGACACGCGCACGGTGAAGCTGCGCAAGAAGAAGTGGCAGCTCGTCCAGGTGCTCCACGAGCACCGGAGCTTCATGTCCGGTGCCCAGCTGCGCGACATCCTGGACCTGGACACGGACGCCGGGCTGCGTTCCCTGGTGGCGCGCACACGCAAGACCTTCAGCGACCAGCGCGTCGAGGGTGTGATCCTCAACCGCTACGGTGGCGGCTTCGGCCTGGGCGAGCCGCGCCTGCGCCCCAAGGGCTGAGTCACCCCGGGGCAGGCAGCAGGACCCACTGCGAGGCCTGCACGGCCAGCCAGACCGGACGCATGGGGTCCTCGCAGAGGGGTGGAGCTTTTGCGAGCAGGGCCTGGGCGTCCTCGGCGTAGGGAGCGAAGCGCTCCGGGAGGGCCACCACCGCGCGACGAGCGAGGTCGAACTCCAGCGCGTGGGCGTCGGTCCAACCAAGGAAGCTCAGGGCAGCGGCCACGCTGTCGAGGTTCTCCAGGATTCTCCGGGCGTCGCCTGTCCGTAGGCCGTCGACCAGGGCGCCCGGGTCGAGGCCGTCTCGGGCATCGGCGACCGTCTCGCCGTGAGCTTCACGCCACGCAACAGCCTCGAGGACCAGCGGGTCGTCGGCTTCAAACCGGGCCAGAAAGCCAGCGGCTTCCGCGATTCGGAGGGCGTTGTCGCCCTCCGCCAGTGCTACCCCGAGGCAGTCGCGGAGCTCCTCCTGGTCACGGCGAATCACGGCATCTCCTGAAACAAGGATATGACGGGCCGCGCGGACCGTGACGTACAGGGGGGGTTCAAGTCGCTCGAATCCTGTGATTACGCAGGGTTGTATCGACAGGTGTCGAGATCCGGCCCTCATGACGTCCTGGGAATCCTCACGAAGGAGTCCCAGTGCAGCCCCAGAACCCCATCCTCGACTCCCTCCGCGACAACTCCGACCACCTGGAAGACCTCGCGGACATCTACTTCCCTGACCAGCCGCTGGAGGTGTCCGTGTTCCTTCGCGAGGTCTTCGAGCGCGCTCGGAGGCAGCTGCTGGAGCACTCAGAGGTCGGCGGCGACCTGGAGGGCGCAGTCCGCGTCACCTTCCTCGGCCAGGGGCTGCTCGTCTATGCCGCCGCCTGTTGCGCCCAGCAGGCGGCCCGCCGCGACGCGACCGGAGACCGGGGGGACGCGGACCACGACGCCTACCTCGCCCTCGAGAAGCAGGTCAGGGCCGGGAAGACCATGAGCATCCTCGACCACCCGCGACGCAACCTGTCGGGCTACCTCTCCCGGATCTCCAGGAACGTGCACGGCTGGGCGGCGATGGCGAGACCGGACGAGGTGCAGTGGGACGACAACCACCAGGTCGTCGAAGCCGATGTGTGCGACCCGCCGGAGACCGAGGACCGCGACGCCCTGGCCGGCTTCGTCTCGGCCTTCTTCGAGGACCCCGAGCGCCTGCGCGGCCAGAACCCGGAGCTCTGCCGCGAGATCTGCACGGGGGTTCGCCTGAGCCTGGAGACGTCCTTTCCCACATTCGACGAGGCGCGGGAGGTGTACCTGAGCCTGCTGTCGCGGGACCCGATCAGCGCACGAGCCATCTCACCCGAGCTCGCCGACGCGGCTCTGGCGACCATCGAGCGCGTGGACGCGGCCGCCGAGCCCTTGTGGGGTCGGCTCTACGACGCTCTCCCACACGCCCACACCTGCAAGGCCACGCGAGGGGCGGTCTGGAAGCGGCAGGTCGGAGTCGCCCGAGCCTGGCTGGATGGATGGCGTCGTGGTCACGAGCCGACCGCACGCGAGCAGGCCGCCGCGGCCGGTTGGCGCTCACCCAAGACCGTCCACAGGATCAGGACCGCGCTGGTCCGCGCCGCCGGGTTCCACCCCGAGACCGTGCACGCCATGGCTCGCCAGCTCGCCGTCGAGCGCCGGAGGCCTACAGCACGGTGGCCACGAGCGAGACCAGCCCTTGATGATCAGCCGGCACGTAGCCCTCGACCGGCTGGGTGTCGTAGGTCATCTTGTAGCTCAGCTTCACGCTCATCGCGGCGGTCAGCTCGTTCGTGATCGCGGTGTCGCTGATCAAGCGCGTGTCGGTCGGGTCTTCGACGTTGACGAAGACCTCGACATCCTGACCGAAGGCCAGGGTGCTGGTGAGCACTCGCACGAAGCCCAGGCCGCCGCGGGCGTTGTACTTCATGCCCCGGTTGGGCACGACTCCGTCGGTGTAGTCCTCTCGCGCGGCGTCGACGCCGACCTCTGCGGAGAGCGACGTGACCGGGTCGTCGTCCGCGGCCTCGTAGAGCAGGAGGTGGCTGTAGCCCAGCTGGCCGTTGAAGCGGCTGTCGTAGCCAGCGTAGGGGTCGGTGAAGCCGCCGCCGAGCAGATAGAGCGAGTTGCGATCGGTCAAGAAGCGGTCGTAGCGGAGATCGCCCTCCGCCCGCTGGGCGGTCCGGACGCGGGAACGGGCTCGCTCGTCCTTGGAGAGCACGCCGTTGCCGTCTTCGTCGATCAGCGCCGATCCAAGGGTGATCTCTCCGGCGCTGGAGAGCTGGTTGCGGCGCCAACGGTAGGCCGCCGCGTAGCTCGCGGAGAGCTTTCGGCTGTCCGTGTTGCCCGCCGACCAGGCCCCGCCGAACTCCGCCTCGAGATCCTTCTCAGGCGAATCGACGGGTTCGGCCAGGGGATCCGGCGGCTCCACGAACACGTCGTCTTCAGCGAACGCAACAGCAGCGAGGATCAGCAGGGACGGCGCCATCAACACTCGGTGTAATCGAAGAGGGTGCGGGGTCTCAAGACCCTTCTGCAGAACATTCGTTCCCGGCGCTGGCGTCCTCTTCCAGGAGGCGGTCGTGCTCCACCTGGCAGTCGGCCAGTTGCTCGGCGTCCGGGTCGCTGTTCTCGAGCCGGACCCGGTTGCAGTCGTACTCCTCAGCCCGGCACTCACAGATGTAGTCGGAGTAGTCCTCGCAGGCCCTCTCGGACACGCAGGATGTCGCGAGCCCCAAGAGGCCCAGGACTCCCAGCCATCGCTTCATGTGGTCTCCTCCAGGGCACGATAGCCGCGGGCCGGCCGTCTCTGGGTAGACCTCCGCGCAGAGCGCTTCGGCACACCGAGGTGCGCGCCCACCGTAGGCCCAGCGCACGGAGGCCTGCCGAGTGGACCCTGTACAGTCGGGGGCTCACCCGGGAGGCTCGAAGTCATGCGCGCGCTGGCCTGGGGCTTGAAGAAGCCCTCCTCCCGAAGCGTCGCCGAGTGCTCCAGCTCGAGGGTGCCGCCAGTACCGGCCCTGATGAGGTTGAAGTCCACGTTGAGCTGCCGATACGCTCCAGCGTCGACGACTCCCTCCATGGGCTGGATGAAGTTGGCCGGAACATCCTGCGCCAACATGAGCTCGAAGACCTGCGATGCCATGAGGAACTCCTCGTGTCTGATGTGCCTTCGATCGGTACCGCAACAACACCAGGCCGCCAACTCTGGCAAACACGAGTTTGGTCCCCTGGGATCGCGAGCGCGCCGGCTGGGCGGGTGTGGACCCGAAAGGAACTGAAAGACACGAAGTCAGCTCTGGTCGCGAACAACGATCCTCCGTCCCCCGAACCGGATCTGCCCGGTTCGTCCGCGGGTCTGTACCACGTCACCGCACCAACACCTCGTCGTCCAGCGTCCAGAGCACCTTGCCGCACGAGGGACGCTCGCCCTACCCCAACACCCCCAGCTCACGAGCCCTCGCCAAGAGCCGCTCGTGGATCTCGGGGACCTGCTCCTGCCGGCTGGTCTCGGGCATGTTCCTCTCGACCCAGTAGAGCAGCTCGGGCTGGCTGGTGGAGAACCGGTTTCGTCCGTACTGGCAGGCGTCGGTGACCTCTTCCTCTGGCACGTCGAAGGCAGGGAGCACGATGGGCTGCAGCGCCTCCCCGCTCTCCATGCGGTCGGTGTCGATGCACTCGCCCAGTGAGTTCGTGCTCAGGAGGCGCTCGTTCCAGAGCGGCAGGTCGAAGCGCTCGCAGACGTACTTCAGGACCGAGGCGTGGTCGAAGACCGTGCTGACGGCGCCCTGCTTGACCCAGGGACCGACCACCAGTGTCGGCACCCTGAAGCCGAGGCGGTCGAAGCCCTCGGCCGCGAGATCGTCGCCCACGGTCGGAGGCGGCACGTGATCGTAGAAGCCGCCGTGCTCGTCGTAGGTGATGACCAAGAGCGTGCGCTCCCAGATCGGAGAGCGAGCCAGTGACTCGTAGACCAGCGCGAGGAAGATCTGACCGAGGCCCGGGTGGTGGGGTGGGTGGTCGTCGTTGAAGGAAAAACCCGGGTCGACCCAGGAAAAGGAAGGCAGATCACCCGAGCCGACCCGATCGAGGAAGTCCTCGAACACGCTGACCCGGTCCGGGTCCCAAGCTCCGTCGAAGAGCCCGAGGAAGGGGACGTCGGTGTAGAAGTAGCGCCAGTCCACCCCTGCCTCGTCCAGCGCCTGGTAGATCGTCTTCTGCGGAAAGGGGGCGTTGCTGATGCTGTTGTTCTGGGCGCCGTTGCTGGAGGCCGAGTGGCCGAAGAGCCGGTTCGGCCAGGTGGGGCCCATCACCGAGCAGAAGTAGGCATCCGGGACGCAGAAGTGCTGGGCCAGCGCCCAGTGGACCGGCACCTCCTCGTCGTTGTGGTAGCCCATGACCCACTCGCCCTGGGGCTGGCCGACGTTGCCCTCGTGCTTGAGCACGAAGCCCGAGTTCTCGCCGTCGGCGAACTGGTCGTGGGAGCTGTTCCAGCCATGGGGCGGGTCGTACTGGCAGTTCTCGCTCAGGTGGAAGACCGGGACGTCGTCTCCAGCGAGGTTCGGGTTCGTCTCGGTGCCGTCGAGGCCATCGACGTCCATCCCAGCCTCCAGCTTCAGGCCACCGAGGTAGTGGTCGAAGCTGCGGTTCTCCATCATCACGACGATGACGTGGTCGATGCCCGGAGGCAGCGGCTCGCCGGTGTCCTTGTCCGAGTTGCACGCAGGCAGTGTCGCAGCGGCGATACCCGCGGCGCCCCCAGCGAGGACCGTACGACGCTTGATTCCAGACATTGAGGGCCTCCGAAGAGGCCCTCCATAGCACCTGAACAGCTGGCCTCAGGTCTCGGAGATGTCAGCCTCTGTGCGGGGGCAGAGCTTCCACTCGCTGTAGCTGTAGTTGATGACGCCGGTGACGTCGTAGGTCGTGCCGACATCCGGAGCGACGGTGAAGAAGAGGTCGTCGATGTTCAGACCGTCCCAGGAGGTCTCGAACTCGCCGAACTCACCAGCGGCCGTGACCTCGAGACCCTCGATGGTGACCAGGACGCCCTCGTAGGCCTCCCAGTCGGCAGGGGCGCTCGCCAGGGTCTCTGCGCTGATCGTGACGCTGTCGCCGCCCCACTCGATGCCCACGTCCTTGAGCTCCGTGAGGTCGTAGTACTCGTCGACCGTGGCGTCGAGCTTGGCGATGGTGGCGCCCACCGTGACCGTCTCGGAGAAGCCGGGCTCGTAGACATAGATGCCGTTCCAAGCGCCGGCGGCGTCAGCGATCCAGAAGCCCTTGATCTCGCCGTCGTAGCTGTAGGTCGGGGTGGTCACGAAGGCGTTCTCGACGGTGATCGTCGAGCCGCTCGCGACCGTTCCGTCCTGGATGTCGGAGATCGTGACGATCTCGCCGCCGCCGGAGCCGGCGACGTAGCCCTCGAGATCGGCCGCGTCCCGGGGGTTGAGCTTCCACTCGGAGTAGTTGTAGGCCAGCGGACCGATGACGTTCGTCCAGGTGGCGCCTGCCTCTCCGGAGTAGTCGAAGAGCAGGTTGTCGAGCTTCAAGCCGTTGTCGAGCTCGATCTCGCCGTAGCTGTTGATGCCGCTGGTGGCCGTAGCGGAGCCGATCGCGATGAGCGTGGACTCCCAGGGCTCGAAGTCGGTGACGCTGCCGACATCGACGCTGTCGACGGTGAGCGTGCCATTGCCCGTGACCTCGATGGCGGAGTCGTCGGAGACCGACAGCTCGGTCCAGTCGTAGAACTCGGAGACCGAGCCGGTGACCGTGATCTCGTCGCCGGGCTCGAGGTAGGGGACGCCGGACTGCATGTAGACGAAGATCCCGGACCACTCGCCGCCGCCGGGGCTCTGGATGAAGAAGCCGTCGTCCTCCTGGCTGGCAGGGCTGGAGACGAGCACGCCGGAGAGCGTCACCGTCTCGCCGTCGGCGATCGTGCCGTCCTGGATGTCGGCGATGGAGGGGCCACCGTCGTTGTTGTTGCCCGGTCCTTCGCCGGTGTCGTCGTCGCCGCCGCCGGGGCCGAGGTTGCAGCCCATGACCAACAGGGTGATGAGGCTCATCGCATTCTCTCCAGGTGCACAGAAGACCCGCAAATACATGCGGCTCCTCGCACCCGCAAGGGAATGCCCGAGAAAGGAGCGTGCCAACATGGCCACAGGGCAGGCCGCGCTGGAAGTCAAGGGACTCCGCCGCAGCTTCGGGACCCGCATCGCGGTGAACGATCTCGATCTCCATGTCACCGAGGGCAGCGTCTACGGCTTCCTAGGTCCCAACGGCGCCGGCAAGACCACGGCGATGCGCTGCATCCTGGGCCTGATCCGCAGCGACGCGGGTGACGTCGCCATCTTCGGGGACACCAACCCGGTCTCCCGGAGACGCCACGTGGGCTCGCTGGTCGAGACGCCGCGCTTCTACGACTGGATGAGCGGCCGTCAGAACCTCGACGTCGCAGCCGCCTACGCCAACGCGCCTGTCGACCGGATCCAGCCAGCGCTGGAGCGGGTCGGCCTGCGCGAACGGGCCGACGACAAGGTCCAGGGCTACTCCCTCGGCATGAAGCAGCGCCTCGGCATTGCGCGGGCCCTGCTCGCCAAGCCCCGGCTCCTGTTGCTCGACGAGCCCACCAACGGCCTCGACCCGCAGGGCATGAAGGACGTGCGCGAGCTCATCAAGACCCTCGCCACGGAAGAGGCCATCACGATCTTCATCAGCTCGCATCTGCTGTGGGAGATCCAGGCGGTGGCCACCCGGGTCGGCATCATCGAGAACGGCAAGCTCATCGCCGAGGGGGACGTCGCCGAGCTCCTCGCTGGCGGAGACGTGGTCGAGGTCGAGGTCGGCAGCCCTGACATCGACGCCCTGATCGCCGCCGCCGCCGGGCTCGAGGGTGTCGCACACGTCGGCCCCGGTTCCCACGGCGAGGTCTTCGCGGCAGAGGGCCTCGACGCCGCCGGTCTCAACGCACAGCTCGTCGCCGCGGGCGTGCGGGTCTCCTCGCTCGAGACCCGAGGGCGCACGCTCGAGGACCTCTTCCTCTCCATCACGAAGGCGGAGATCACCTGATGCCGATGCACCTCCACCGCATGGTGGCCGCCGAGCTGAAGAAGATCCTCACGCGGTTCTCGGGCTGGGCTGGGCTGGGGCTGTCGATCACGATCCCCCTGCTCGTCGTCGCAGCGCTGCTCTGGGTGCGCTCCCAGACCGGCGGCGAGGACGGCATGGTGGTCAACAACAACCCCATCTCCCAGATGGTGGCCTTCGAGGTCTTCACGGTGCTCGACTGGGCGCTCTCGGTGAGGAACTTCCTGGTCCTTCCGCTGATGCTGCTCATGATCACGGCCCAGCTCGTCGCCGGGGAGTGGAAGGAGCGAACACTACGCTCGCTGCTGGTCCGTCCGGTTCCCCGCTGGTCGGTCCTGCTCGCGAAGTTCATCGCGGTCCAGCTCTACTCAGGGGCCTGCCTGCTGCTCACCTGGCTCATGGCGTTCGCCCCAGCCATCGCGCTCTTCGATCTCGAGGTGGAGATCGGAGACGTCAGCCTCGGCTACCTCGCCAGCTGGGGCACCGACGCCGGCTTCATCGCCATCGGCATCCTTGTCTCGACGCTCTTCCCATCCGTCGTCGGCGTGGTCGTCGGCACCGCGCTTGGCTGGGGCTTCGAGCTGGCCATTCGCGGCGGCCTGAAGGCAGCCGCCTTCTTCGGCGTCGAGCAAGCCGACTCGATCGGGCCGTGGATGCCCGGCAACGCGCTCGATGCCTGGCAGGGTTTCTCCGGGGGATGGGACGAGCGCGCCTTCGGTGGACTGGCGATCCTGATCGCTTTGAGCGCCGTGCTGGCCGTCGTACGCTTCCGGAACACCGACGTACCCTAGGATGGGTTCGATGATCGACTTCGAAGGTCTGGTCGACAAGCTCGGAGGCCTGGTCCTCGTGTGCGACGAGGACGGGCTGGTCGTCTGGGTGAACGACGACGCTCGCGAGTTCCTGGGCGAGGACTTCCACGAGCTCTGCGAGCACCCCCTGGACACCTGGCTGCGTGGACCCGACGGCTTCCTGTGGCCGGCGCTGGGCGAGGACAGCGGCGACCGTGTCCTGATGTACGAGGCCAACGGACGCTCCGAGCGCATGCGCGGCGACATCCGCTCATGCCCCGTCCAGGGCAAGATGGGCTGGGTCGCACACCTGCGGCTGGCGGCGGGACACACCGAGCGGCTGGAGGGACTCCAGGCCCTCTCGGGCACCATCGCGGCCCAGCTGGCTCGTCAGCTCAAGGCGATCATCACCAGCGCCACGGAAGCGCTCATGCGCCAGCCGGACGACCCCGACGCCGAGTCCTTCCGCGCCATCCTCGACGCGGCGCAGGGGGCGGCGCTGCTGCAGAAGCAGCTGGCCGGGCTCGGTGGAGAGGCCGACCTCCGCTACATCTCGATGTCGCTGGGCTCGCTGGTGCAGGACAACACGCGCACCCTCCAGGCGGCGCTGGGTCGCAAGTACGCCCTCGTGGTCGACAACTGCGAGGCCGGCACCGGGGTCATCGAGGGGGACCCGCACGCCCTCGGCATAGTGCTCGTCGAGCTCGCCGAGTGGGTCGCGAACTACCACGGTGGACCAAGCGGCGGACTGCGCATCAGCCTCCACGACTCCAGCGACTCCACGGTGCGTCTGCAGCTGACGGACGATGGCCAGGGACTCACCGCGACCCAGCGCGCGGCCCTGCACGATCCCTCGGGCCCGGGACTGGGACTGGCGATCGCCTTCGGCGTCGTGAACCAGCACAACGGCCGCATCCTGGTCGACTCTGTGCTCGGCCGCGGGACCACCTTCTACATAGAGTTCCCCACCGAGAGCGCCCAGGAGCCAGCCCCACCACGCCGCGGGACCGAGACCATCCTGGTGGTCGAGGACGAAGAGGTCATCCGGCGCTGGGTCCAGGTGACCCTGGAGTCACTCGGCTACACGGTGCTGACGGCACGAAACGGGGTCGACGCAGCGGCGCTCTTGCGCGAGAAGCGTGACGAGTGCGACCTCCTCATCATCGACGCGGTGCTCCCCGGCATCAGCGGCCTGGAGCTCATCGCCGAGACCCGAGCCGCGGATCCCGACAAGAAGGTGCTCTTGATGACGGGCTACTCGGCCGACCTCGTCGGGAGCGAGGTGCTCGAGCTGGTGCCGCTGTTGGAGAAGCCCTTCACGCCCTCGGAGCTCGTGGACTTCGTGAACCAGATCCTGGACGGCTGAGGCCGCCGGGTCACCCTGAGTCCTCCCACTCGGGACGCATGAGCGCGCTGAGCCGGGCGACGTCCTCGAGCCCGTCCTCGCTCTCGGCGGCGGTGGTCTTGCCGGTGAGCGAGAAGACGATGCGATCGACGCTGACGTAGAGACAGGGCACGACGATCAGCGTCAGGCCGGTGGCAAAGACGAGGCCCCAGCTGATCGAGGTGGCCATCGGGGACAAGAGCGGGTTCTCACCCCCGAGCCCCAGGCCCAGGGGCATCAGGCCGGCGATCGTCGTCACAGAGGTCAGGAAGATGGGCCGCATGCGCTCCCTGCCCGCGCTCACGACCGCCTCGATGAGCTCCATGCCAGCTCGCCGCTTGCCGTTGATGAAGTCGACGAGCACCAGGCTGTCGTTCACGACGATGCCGGTCAGCGCCACGACGCCGATGCCGGCGAGCATGCCGAAGGGACTCTGGGTGACCAGCAGGCCCAGCACCACTCCGATGAAGCAGAAGGGCACGGCGACGAGCACCACCAGCGGCTGGGTGTAGCTGCGGAACTGGGCCGCCAGGATGGTGTAGATGAGCAAAGCCGCGATCCAGAAGGCCTGGAACAGGGACGTGAAGCTGTCCTGGGTGCCGCTGAACTCGCCGCCGAAGTCGTAGGTGTAGCCAGGGGGCGCCTCACCGATGGCAGCGCGCAGGGCGGTGTTGACCTCGACGCTGGTCGTGACCGCGGGATCGACGTCGGCGGAGACCTGCACCTTTCGGACCCGGTCCTTGTGGCGAATCACGGACCAGCCGCGGTCCTCGTCGATCGTGGCCAGCTCTGACAGGGGCACGAAGCCCGCTGAGGTCGGGATGCCGAGCGAGCCCAGAGCTCCGATCCCGTCCAGCTCGGCGTAGCGCACCCGGATCTCGACGGGGGTCGAGCCCTGGCGAATCGACGTGGCGATGCCGCCGGTGAGCGACAGTCGGATCGCCCCGGCCACATCGGCGACCGTCAGTCCGTGGCGGGCGGCCTTCACCGGGTCGATGTGGACCCGCAGCTCGCGCTTGCCGGGGTCGAGGTCGCTGCCGAGGTCCTCGACCCCGGGGATCGCGGCGGCGCTGGCCATCATCTGGCTGGCCAGTTCCTCGAGCCGGTGGAAGTCGTTTCCGCGGATCTCAACGGCCACGGGCTTTCCAGCCGGAGGGGCCTGCTGGAGCGCCGTGACCTGAACCGCGACGGGCCCGGGGACATCGGCGACGGCCTCTCGCAGCGCGGCGGCGACCCGGTCGGCCCGGTAGTCCCGTGTCTGCCAGGGCTCGAGGTCCAGGACCACCTGTCCGACGTGGCTGCCGACCTTCGGGAAGCCGTCGGTGCGCCGGTAGCCGGACTCGACCAAAGAGGTCCGGAGCATCTCCGCTGGTACGGCCTCGACCGCGGCCACCTCGATCGCACCCAGCACGGCCTCCGTCGTCTCCATGTTCGTGCCCACGGGGAGGTCGACGCGCACGTCCACGATGTCCGCGTCGACGTCCGTGAACATCACGAGGTCCAGCGTGGCGACCCCCAGCCCGACGGAGGCGACGCTGAGCATCAGGACGCCGCAGATGATCACGACCCGGTGGCCAAGGGACCAACGGAGCATGCGCTCGTAGCGGGCCCGCATGGCCAGCACCCAGCCGGGGGTCTGGCGCTTGGGCACGGCCCCCCAGTCGGCGAGGTGGCTGGGCAGGACGAAGAGGGCCTCGATCAGCGAGGCCACCAACACGGCGGCGACGACCTTGGGGATGATCGAGAAGAACTTGCCCATCACGCCGGTCATCACGAGCAGAGGCAGGAAAGCGCTGACAGTGGTGAGGGTCGCGGCGACGACGGGGACCGCGACCTGGGCGGTCCCTACGACCGCGGCCACGTGCAGTGGATGGCCTCGCTCGGCGTAGCGGACGACGTTCTCGATGACGACGATGGCGTCGTCGACGACGATGCCGAGCACGATGATCAGCGAGAACAGGCTGAGCATGTTGATGGTGATGCCCAGCGCCACCATCACGAGGACGCCCCCCGCCAGCGCGACCGGGAGCCCGATGCTGGCCATCGCGGCGTTGCGCGGACCGAGGGAGAAGCCGAGCAACAGGCTGACGAGGACCAGGCCCATCAGTCCGTTGGCGTAGAGATCCCCGAGCACCTGCTCCAGCCCCCGCGACGCGTCGGCGTGCAGGCTGAGGCTGACCCCGGGGGGAAGGTCCTCGGAGAAGCGCTCGACGACCTTTTCGACGCCATCGACCATGCGGATGAGATCCCCCTCGCGGGTCTTCATGACCGTGAGCAGGACCGCTCGCTCACCATCGACCCATGCGTTCGAGCGAGCCGGGGCGAAGTCGTCAGCGACCCTCGCCACCTCGCCGAGGCGAAGGACCGAGCCGTCCGGACCGACCCGCAAGACGACGTCCTCGACGGAAGCCGCGCCGGTCTGGCGCTGATCCACGCGGACGAGGAACTCCTGGCGACCGGCGTCCAGCGAGCCCGCCGGCAACCCGATGCTGCTGCGATCGATGGCCTCGACGATCCAGGGCAGCGGCAAGCCCAGGGCCTCGGCGCGAGCCCTGTCGACCTCGACGAGGACCTCTGGATCGGAGAGCCCCGAGACGAGGACCTCGCTGGCCCCGTCGACGGAAGAGAGCTCGTCCTGGAGGGCGTCCGCCAGGGGTTTCAACCTGGACAGATCCGACCCTCGAATCGCCACCTGGATGGCCGGGAAGTCCCGCGTCCACTTGATGGTGACCGGTGCCTCGGCGTCCTCTGGGAGCTCGGCCCGGTCGACCGCCTGGGCCAGCTGCATCGTGGCCCGATCGAGATCGGGCACGTCGGTGTCGAAGGCGAGCCAGACCTCGGCGTAGTTCTCTCGCGCGGTGGACTCGACCGACTCGAGGTAGGGGATGTCGCCGATCTCGTCCTCGATGGGGTCGACGATGAGCGCCTCGATCTCGGCCGGGGTCGCCCCGGGCCACACGACAGTGGTGTAGGCCCAGCGGGCCTCGACCTCTGGCAGCTCCTCCCGGGTCATCGTGGAGAAGGCGAAGATCCCGCCCACGCTGAGCACGATGGCCAGCAGGTTGACCAACACGGGCTGTCGGACGGCGAAGCGTGCGAGGAACATCAGTCCACGACGAGCACCGGGCTGCCTTCGCGGAGCGAATCGCCGCCCACTGTCACGACGATCTCCCCGGCGCTGAGCCCGTCTGTGACCTCGACCTCGTCCCCGGACGTGGCGCCGAGCTCGACGGCCCGGAGCGAGGCGACGCCATCCGAGACGACGAAGACCGAGGCCTGTCCGAAGCGCTCGGAGGTAGCGTCCCGGGGCAACACGAGCGCCTCGCGCGAGCCGGTCTCGAGGAGCACCGTAGCGCTGGCGTTCGGCAAGGCATCACCTGGCTCGACGAGGATCTCGACCGGGACGGCGCCGGTGGCCCGATCGAGCTCTGGAGCGATGGTCCCGACGTGGCCGGAGAGGACCCCGGCGTCGGTGTGGATCTCTGCGCTGTCACCGACACTGAGCGAGCGAGCGAGCGCCCACGGCAGGCCGATGTCGACCTGGAGAGCCGACGTGTCGGCGAGGTTGGCGACTGGCGTTCCCGCGGAGATCACCTGGCCGAGGTCCACGATGCGGCGGGTCAGGGTGCCGGCGAAGGGAGCACGCACGGACATGTCCGCGAGCTGACGCCTGGCGCTGGCCAGGTTGGCCTCCGCGGCGAGCACGTCGGCGGCGGCGACCTGGGAGGCGAGGCGGGCGTCGTCGAGCTGGGCCTGGGAGAGGTCCCCCTCCAGCGCCATCGCGCGGTCGAGCTGCGCTCGTGCCTGGGCCTGGACCGCCTCTGCCTTCGCGAGCGTCGCCTCTGCCGCCTGCACGCCGATGGCCTGGCGACCGCTCTCGAGGCGCACGAGCGGAGCCCCGCGCTGGACCTCCTCGCCCACCGCCACCGGGAGGCCGGACACCCGCCCGGAGGCTTCGCTGAGCACGGTCACCTGGTTGTCCGCCCGCAACACGCCGTTGGCTTCGATGGGCTCGGAGAAAGGCGACAGGCCGACGGTGACGACCTCGACGGGCACGGCTTGCACCGACGCCGCTTCGGTCTCGGGCTGGCCACATGCGAGCAGGACGAGGAGCACGAGGATCCCTATCCGATCCTCACCACCGGGCGTCGACCCTGGCGAGTCCCAGGTGGAGCTCGTAGGCCCGCTTGTTGGAACGGATCTGCACGAAGCTGCCGGCGTACGCCGCCGCGAGGGCCCCGTAGGCCGGCACGGCGACCACGCCGTAGGGCAGGTCCGTCTCGTCGATCACCGGCATCAGGAGCGCGCAGCCATAGAAGGTCGCCACGCCGACCAGGCCCACGATGGCCGGGACGTTGGAGACATCCACACCGCCAGCTCGCAGGCTGCGGGCCGCTCGCCAGGCGAAGATCGAGCTGCTGGTCGTTCCACCGATCATCGAGACCGTGCCAATGGCAGCGAAGGGCATGACCGCCACGGTCACGACCTGGTCGCCGTCGCTGGCGATGATCGGCACGACGCTCGCGGTGACGAGCCCCAGGCCGCCTGCGGCTGAGTAGAAGCCCAGGCGCGCCAGCTTCTGCTGCCGGTCGTAGTCGGCCTCCCACGCCGGAGCCTCCGCCGCGAGCGCGGTCCCAAGCGCGAGGATCAGCGAGACCATCCGAGGTTCCTCCCCAGCCCGAACTAGAACTCCGAGATGGCCATGTTCCCGGCCATGTAGCCCCCGGTCAGGTAGGTGGTCTCGATGTTCCAGCCGGAGCGTCCGAGGGCGGCGACGGCACCGAAGCGCAGGGCTGGCGACCACGTCATGCGGCTGTCCATACGGGCGCCGGCTCCCACGACGAAGCGCATCCAGGCCCAACCGGGGCGGCAGTTGAGCGAGGGTGTGAAGGCGAGGCCAGGGGGTCCGGTTCCGATGTCGCCGCGGGCGGAGACCGCACCATGGAGCGTGAGGCGGCCCCTCGCGAAGACATAGGCAGCGTGGCCTCCGGCCCCCACGTCGATCCCGACGCCCTCTGTGAACAGGGGACCGACGACCACCGAATGGGCCAGAGGCTGGTCATTGGCGGAGGCCAGAGCGAGGGAGAGCAATCACATGCCGGCGAGTCTACCCCTGCGCCTGCCACCCCATCATCGCGAGCCAGGCCGCGCCGGCCAGAGCGCCCGTGCAGAGCGAGGCGACAAGCACCTGCTTCGCGGCGAAGGGTCGCTCCGCGCGCCAGGCCAACCACAGGGCGAGGCCGAACAGCGGCGTCAACACGAGGTTCACCGCGACGACGCCGATCAGCTTGCCGAGGGCCAGCTCCTCGTCGGGATCCCGGGGCACCTCGCGCGTCGATGGGGTCGGGGACAGGTGGGCCCGGGCGCGCTCCAGCAGCTCGGGGGGCGGGTCGATGGGGTCTCCGATGATGATGCGCTCGGCCGCATCTTCGAGCTCCTTGTCGCTGAGGTGGTGGGACGACAGCAGGTAGGCGTGGAGCCGCTCCTCACCGGTCGGGCGGTGGCCGCAAGCAGCGCAGGACACCATCGGTCGTTCCTTGTGGGCCCCACAGCGGCTGCAGATCGCCGTCACCGCGGGAGCACCGGGACGGGCCGCTCCTCCTCGGGTCCCGGCCCTTCGACCGACAGCGTCGGGTTCGGCTCGCCGAAGAGCCAGATCTGCTCCAGCGGCGAGCCCGCGGCCTCGACCTGCTGAACGAGCCAGTTGCGCACGGCTCGGGGGCGCTCCGTCTCGGCGGTCGGGTTCTGCAGCGCGATGATCTCGGCCGGATCGAGGTGCACCGCCTGGCAGAGCCCGACCCCTGCCCTCGCGTCGGGCCCCCACGCCCTCAGCGGAACGATGTCGGGACCGAGGGCCAAGAACCCCTCCTCGCCAGCGTCCACGACGTGCAGCTCCGGCAGCGACCACGGCGGCTTGAGCAGGGCCTGCTTCATCGCCTCCAGCGCAGCCCTGCGTCCAGGCTCGTGGCTCCGGTCTGCTCGACGGACGGCGGGCGGGTTCTGATCGCCGTTGTTCCAGGCGGATCCTCGCTGCTCCAGCAGGGCCAGGAACTCGGGCAACCACGGGCGGTCGTCGTCGAGGTTCAGGTCACCGAGGCGCACGGTCAACCTGGAGGGGGCGCAGATCCTGAAGTCGTTGGTGAAGACCCAGCCCAGGGACAAGACCAGCGGTGCGCCGATGGCGTCGACGAGCTCCGGATCCCGCACCGCCAGCTCGCGCAGCTTGCCGAACAGGGGCGGATCGAGCTCGATGTCGAGGCGGACCTTCAGCGTACGGTCGCGACCCAGGCGCGCTCGCATGGCCTCTGGGTCCTCGATGTGGACCTGGCCATCATCGAATGTCGCCCGGATGTCCATCATCCGAAAGGCCCGGCAGTCCCCCGGGGTCAGGGAGTGGAGCGCCAGGGCCAGCGCCTCGAACAAGGCCTGGCGAGCGCGAGGGGGTCCTCCGACCCTGACGACACGCCCAAGGTCCTCGACCCGCAGCTCCTGCAGGCCGCTCATGCCTCGCACGCCGAGTCCGCGGATGATCACGACAGCACTTCCTTCAAGGTGGGACCTCGCTGATCCGATTCACCGATCGACTACGTCCTTGGAGATAGTCCCATGAGCGCCGCGGTGACCGAGATCCCTCCGCTGTGGCTCCGCCGACCCTCAGAGGTCGCGGCCCACCTGGAGTTCGCCTCCGCCCAGATCAAGGCCTGCGTGCTGTCGGTGGGCGGCTACCAGGTCTTTGGCTGGATGAGCTTCGACGGCGACCAGCTCGTCTTCGCAGTCCACGAGCGCCTGGAGGGGCTCGTCTCGGCGCCGCGCGCCGGCCAGCCGGTGGAGCTCGCCTACGAGGCGAAGGCGGACCGGTACCAGTTCCTGACCTCCGTCGACGACATCATGGGTCCGATGCACTGGATCCTCCAGACTCCGAACACCATCGAGCGCCACGACAAGCGCGTCGATCGGCGCATAAGCGTGGTCGACCAAGCTGGCTTCAACCTCGAGATCGAGCACACGGACGGCAGCTCGACCATCGTCCCGCTCTACGACCTCTCGGCGGGCGGCTTCGCGTTCCTGTTCTCCCCAGATGACCGCGCCTGGAGCGCTGGCCAGATGGCCACCGGCGTGCTCCACATCGCAGAGCTCGGCGCGCTGGTCGTCCAGGTCGAGATCCGACACGTGCGCGACCTCCGCCCGGATCGACAGCGTCATGCCGCCGGCACCCGCCTGCGCCGCATCAGCTACTCGGATCGCATGGCGCTGACCCGCTTCATTGCGGCCTGGCAGAAGTAGGGAGCAGGATCAGCCCGTACAAGGGGTCAGATGTCCCTGCTTCGCGCTGTGTTCTGGTTTGGTGTCGTGCTCGTCCCGCTCTTCGGGGTGTGGCTGTCGTCTTCCCTGGCTGCCTACTGGAACGGACCGGTCTGGCTCGTCGTGCTGGCGGGGGCGCTGTTGTTTCCCCTGGGCCCGGTGGCATGGGACCTCGTCGGCAAGGGGCTGAGGGGACGGGGCAAGAGCGGGGGCGACTTCTTCGCGGACATGAAGCGCAAGAAGCGGGAGCGTCTCTCGCTCGGCTTCGGCGACCGCCTGCTGATCCGCACCCTGGTGCTCAACCTGACCTTCGTCGGTCTCGTGCTCGGGCTCTGGCCGGACACCGCCTCCACTGCGCTGTCGGCGAGGGGGGACTGGATGCTCGACGGGCGCGACGACGCGGCCTCCGAGCAGGCCCGCGCTGCCTTGTTCCACGCGGCGGACGGCCTCGAGTGGCTCTTCGATGAGACCAACGAGGACCCCTACGAGGGCCTCGCCGAGGTCGAACCGGAGGTGGACCCGAGCCTCGAGAGGAAGGCCGCGACCGAGCCGCAAGACACGGGCCTCTGGCTCGACACGGGCACAGGGCTCGCCGAGGTCGAGGACGCCGAGGTCGAGGACGCCGAGGTCGAGGACGCCGAGGTCGAGGACGCCGAGGACGCCGAGGTCGTCGGGGACGCCGAGGTCGAGGACGCCGAGGACGCCGAGGACGAGATCGTTGCAGACAAGAGGAAGAAGCCGCGGGACACGAACTCCGTCGCCACCGCGCGGGGGGAGAAGTGGCCCATGCCGCACACGCCACATCCGATGGTCGACAAGGTACCGGCCCACGCAGAGGAGAGCATCGAAGCCCTTGGGGCCTGGGCCCACCGCAACATCTTCGACGACCGCGAGCGGGTCCGCTTCCTCCACGACTGGGTGGCGGACCACGTCGCCTACGACTTCCCGCGGCTGGACGACAAGACCTACATCCACTTCCAGGACAGCGAGACCGTCTTCCAGCAGCGCGTCGCCGTCTGCGCTGGCTACGCCAACCTGCTGGTGGCGCTCGGCGAGGCCAGCGACACCGAGATCGTCTACGTCCAGGGCTACAGCCGGGACAGCGACGGCACCATCGCGGGCACGGGCCACGCCTGGAACGCGGCCCAGGTCGATGACGGCTGGGTGCTCATGGACGCGACCTGGGACGCTGGGGGCCGAGGCGAAAACGGCCGCTTCCACAAGGACTACCGGACCTCCTACCTCTTCACGCCCCCGGAGGTCTTCAACGACACGCACCTGCCCGACAACGAGGCCTGGCAGCTGGTCGACAAGCCGGTCAGCCGAGGCGACTTCACCCGCCAGCCCATGACCTGGGCCGACTTCCACGCCGAGGGTCTGTCCTTCGAGGGCGACACCCGGTCCCAGGTCACGGTGCGAGGTCAGCTGGGGCTGCTGCTGAACAACCCCAAGGGCCGCCACGTGGCGGTGACGTACGCGAAGAAGTCCAAGCCCGACGAGCGCGAGCACTGCTCGGTGCGCGGAGACACCCAGCTGACGGTGTCCTGCAAGTTCCCGAAGGACGGCGAATACGACGTCATCATCTTCACGGCAGACGGCAAGTACGACCGCCACAAGGGTGTGGCGCGCATCGACGTGAACTCGAGCTAGGCAGTGTTCCTGAAGGGGGGCCTCACACCAGAGCTACCCTCTCGCGGTGCTCCTGGCCCTCCTCGGAACTGCCCTCGCCGCTCCGGTCTTCGGTGTCGACTTCGTGCCCTTCGGCCGCGCTGACCTGTTGTGGGCCGACAGCGAGCAGCCCACCGGCACCTTCGTCGGCGAGTTCGACGGCCTCGTCCGTCCGCCGCTGAGCGCCTACGGGGGGCTGCAAAAGGAGAAGACCGCGTGGATGCTCGGGCTGTCGATGGCCCGGACCGCGAACACCAACTGGACCGCCGAGACGAACCGCAAGGTCACCGTCACCGGCATTCGCCCCGCGGTCGACATGCAGCGCTACCTGTTGCCCCGTGACGGCCCCTCGTTCTGGGTCGGAGGTGGCCTCTACGGCGTGATCCCGATCGCGCGCGACGTCTCGGGAGCCTACGGCGAGGAGGAGAAGGAGGCCGCGAAAGAAGGCTCGCGCGAGCTCATGGCTCGAGTCGGCGGCGTCGGGGCCCGCGTCGGCTGCGGTGCAGAGGTGCCCCTGACCGAGGGTCTCAGTCTCGGCCTTCGAACTCATCTCTGGGGCTTTCGCGGGCAGCGCTTCACCGAAGACGCCCTCCTGATCTCGACGTTGATCTCGGCAGACGCCGGAGTGCGGCTCCAGATCGAGTTCTAGGAGGTCCAGCGGCAAGGCCGCTCTACCTCCTCCCGTGCCTTGCGAAGGCCCCCCTCAGCCGTTAGTCGGGCGCCCCCGAAACGGGGCCGACTCGGCCCTCTCAGGCGAGGCACCATGTCAACGAGCCTCTTCTTCCTGCTCGCAGAAACGAACGCGTCGAGCGGGATCGAGATCATGCCCGACCTGACGCTGCTCGCGTTCCAGGTCGTGCCCTTCCTGGCGATGATGGGCATCCTCACTGCCCTGCTCTTCAAGCCCATGGTCAAGTACCTGGAGGATCGCGAGCAGGCGACGGTCGGGGCCCACGAGAAGGCCTCTGCCCTCGACGCAGAGGCGGACGGCAAGCTCGACGACTACGAAGCCAGGCTGGCGGCCGCCAAGGTCGAGATCCTCGACTACCGGGCGAAGATCCGGACAGAGGCCAACGCCGAGCGCGACACCGCCATCGGCGACGCCCGCGGCGAGTGCGAGGCCCAGCTGGCCGAAGCCGTGCAGGCCATCCGCGCCGAGCGGGAGATCGCGAGCCAGGAGCTCAAGCGCCTCTCCACGGCGCTGGCAGAGGACATCACCGGTGCCGTCCTCGGGCGCCAGGTGGAGGCATAGATGCTGCTTGCCCTCATGGACGTCGCCTTCGCCTCGGACGCCGCCGGACCGCCCTGGAACGAGATCGGCATCCACGCCATCAACTTCGTCCTGCTCTACACGGTCCTCTTCTTCCTCGCCCGGAAGCCCGTCGCCGAGCTCCTCAAGAGCCGCCAGGCCGAGATCAAGAAGGCGCTGGATGACGGGAACGCAGCGCTGAAGGCGGCAGAGGATCGCCACGGAGAGCTGGACTCGCGCCTCGGTCACTTCGGCCAGATGGTCGAGGACATGAAGCTCCAGGCCAAGGCGGACGCCGACAACGAGCGCGAGAACCTCCGCGCCAGGACGGTGACCGACATCGCCTCGCTGAAGGCACTGACCGAGCGCACCATCCGCGAGGAGACCCGCAACGCTCGGGTCGCCCTGCAGCGCGAGGCCATCGATCTGGCCGTCCAGATCGCCGAAGAGTCCCTGAAGCAGCGGATCACCGCCGCCGACCAGGAGCGCCTCGCCGGTGAGTTCCTCGCCGCCGTCGACAACGGAAACCAAGCCGGAGGCCCCGATGCCTGATCTCTCCGCCGCCGAGCGCTACGCCCGCGCGCTGGTCGAGCTCGGCCAGGAAGAAGACCAGGTGGAGCGCTTCCTCGCCGACCTGAACACCTTCGGCGCAGTGCTGGACCTCGCGGACGTCGACGTGCTCGGCACCCTGTCGCACCCGGGCTTCAGCCTGCAGGAGCGCCGCGGCGTGCTCGACGGGATCCTCGCCAGGCTGGACCTGCACACCCACACGGCCAACTTCCTGCGCATCACGCTGGACAAGGGCCGCTTCCGCATCCTGCCAGCGATCATCGACTGCTACACCGCCGCCGCCGACAGGCTCGCCGGTCGCGTTCGAGCCAGCGTCACCACGGCCTTCGAGCTCTCCCCGGAGCTGGAGAAGAGCATCACAGACGCACTCGCCGCCGCGACCGGAAAGACGGTCCACATCGACAAGAAGGTCGATCCACTCATCATCGGCGGGGTCATCGCAGAGGTGGAGGGGCGCATCTACGACGCCTCCCTCCGCACTCGGTTGGTGAACCTCCGCCAGTCACTGCTTTCGACGAACCCCGAGCAGGCCGCCGAGGCCTGAGGAGTCGACATGGACATCCGCGCCGAAGAGATCAGCAAGATCCTCAAGGCCCAGATCAAGAACTACGACGCACGCGTCTCCGTCGCCGAGACGGGCACCGTGCTCTCCGTCGGTGACGGCATCGCCCGCATCCACGGCCTCGAGAACGCGATGGCCGGCGAGCTGCTCAAGTTCCCTGGCGGACTCGTCGGCATGGCGATGAACCTCGAAGAGGACAACGTCGGCGCCGCCATCTTCGGCGACGACCGCGTCGTCAAGGAGGGCTCCACCGTCGAGCGGACCGGCCAGATCGTCTCGGTCCCGACGGGTCCTGCGCTCCTCGGTCGCGTCGTCGACGCCCTCGGAAACGCCATCGACGGTGGCGACCCCATCCCCCAGGAGAACCTGCGGCAGATCGAGGTCAAGGCCCCGGGCATCATCGCCCGCAAGTCGGTGCACGAGCCGATGCAGACAGGCCTGAAGGCCATCGACACGATGGTCCCGATCGGGCGCGGCCAGCGCGAGCTGATCATCGGCGACCGCCAGACCGGCAAGACCGCGGTGGCCATCGACACCATCATCAACCAGGCCCAGTTCAAGGACGATCCGAAGCGCAAGCTGCACTGCATCTACGTCGGCATCGGCCAGAAGCAGTCGACCATGGCCCAGGTCGTCGACAAGCTGAAGCGTCACGGCGCGATGGAGTACACGACCGTGGTCTCCGCTCCGGCGGCCGCTCCGGCTCCGCTGCAGTTCCTGTCGGCCTACACCGGCTGCACCATGGGCGAGTACTTCCGCGACAACGGAATGCACGCCCTCATCATCTACGACGACCTCTCCAAGCAGGCGACGGCCTACCGCCAGCTCTCCTTGCTGCTTCGCCGCCCGCCCGGACGCGAGGCCTACCCCGGTGATGTCTTCTACCTCCACAGCCGGTTGCTCGAGCGCGCCGCCAAGATGAGCGACGCAGAGGGCGGCGGCAGCCTCACGGCCCTGCCGATCATCGAGACCCAGGGCGGTGACGTCTCCGCCTACATCCCGACCAACGTGATCTCGATCACCGACGGCCAGATCTACCTGGAGAGCGCGCTGTTCTACCAGGGTGTGCGACCCGCTATCAATGTCGGCCTGTCGGTCTCCCGAGTCGGTGGAAACGCCCAGATCAAGGCCATGAAGGAGGTCGCCGGAACCCTCCGCCTCGACCTCGCCGCCTACCGCGAGCTCGCGGCCTTCGCCCAGTTCGGCTCGGACCTCGACGCGATCACCCAGCGCAAGCTGACCCGCGGCGCTCGCCTGGTCGAGGTGCTCAAGCAGGGCCAGTACGTGCCCATGTCGGTCGAGATGCAGGTGGTCCAGGTCATCGCCGGTGCCTGCGGCGCTTGCGACGACATCGCGATCCCAGAGGTCGTCCGCTTCTGCCTGGACCTCGACACGCACTTCACCGCGAACCACGCGGACCTGCTCTCCGAGATCACGGAGAAGGGCACCTTCAAGAAGTCCGACCTCAAGGACCGCGTCATCGCCGCAGTCAAGTCCTTCCGGGCCAGCTGGTCCTGACCCTTCCAGGAGGCCCTCATGCCTGCCAACCTGCGTGACATCAAGCGCCGGATCGTCTCGGTCAAGAACACGAGGCAGATCACGAAGGCCATGAAGATGGTCTCGGGCGCCAAGCTGAAGCGAGCCCAGGAGCGCGCTGAGAACTCGCGGCCGTACGCCGACTCGATCGAGCGCGTGCTCCAGCGCGTGCTCCAGAGCACCGGCAGCGAGATCGAGCACGCGCTGTTGACCTCGCACGACGAGATCAACAAGGTCCTCGTGGTCGTGGTGGCCTCGGACAAGGGCCTCTGCGGCAGCTTCAACAGCACGCTCTTCCGCCGGAGCAGGTCCTTCGCTGCGGATGACCTCGCGGACAAGGAAGTGACCTTCAGGACCTACGGCAAGAAGGCCCGCTCCTTCTTCGCGAAGTACGACGTCGCCGGGTCCGAGATCGACCTCCACCCCACTCGCTTCGTCGAGCTGGCCCAGGACCTCGCGAACCACATGACCGCAGGCTTCGAGTCGGGAGAGTTCGAAGAGGTCTACCTCGTCTACAACCGCTTCAAGTCGGTGATGACCCAGGTGCCCACCTTCAAGAAGGTGCTCCCGATGGTCGTCGAGGTCGACGATGACGCCCCGAGCGATGACGGCAGCGAGGAGTACGCCTACGAGCCCGGCGGACAGAAGCTCCTCGACACCCTGCTCCCCCTCCAGCTGCAGACAGTCCTCTTGCAGGCCTTCTTCGACAGCGAGGCCGGCGAGCACGCCAGCCGGATGACCGCGATGGACGCCGCCACCCGCAACGCCTCCGATCTCATCGACAACCTCACCCTCGAATACAACCGCGCGCGCCAGGCAGCCATCACGACCGAGATCATCGAGATCGTGTCTGGCGCCGAGGCCATCTAGTAGGAGTCCGAAAGTGGAAGCCAACGTCGGAACCATCAAGCAGATCACCGGCCCCGTCGTCGACATCGAGTTCGCGTCGGGTCAGCTGCCGGCCATCTACAACGCCCTGCGGGTGACCAACCCCTCGATCAGCGAGAGCGACGAGAACCTCGTCGTCGAGGTCGCCCAGCACCTCGGCGAGAACACCGTGCGCTGCATCGCGATGGACTCCACAGAGGGCCTCAAGCGCGGCGACAACGCCCGCGACACCGGCCAGCCCATCTGCATGCCGGTCGGGACAGAGGTCCTCGGCCGCATCCTGAACGTGATCGGCGAGCCGGTCGACGAGCTCGGCGAGCTCCATCACAAGGAGACCCGCCCCATCCACCGCGACCCGCCGCCCTTCACGGAGCAGAGCGTCGAGGTCGAGATGTTCGAGACGGGCATCAAGGTCATCGACCTGCTCGCCCCCTACACCAAGGGCGGCAAGATCGGACTCTTCGGCGGCGCCGGCGTGGGCAAGACCGTCCTCATCATGGAGCTCATCAACAACGTCGCGAAGGCCCACGGTGGCTACTCGGTCTTCGCCGGCGTCGGCGAGCGCACCCGAGAGGGCAACGACCTCTGGCACGAGTTCATCGACTCCAACATCATCGTCCCCGGCGACTGGGAGAAGTCGAAGGCGGCGCTGATCTACGGCCAGATGAACGAGCCCCCCGGCGCCCGCGCCCGCGTCGGGCTCTCCGCCCTGACCGTCGCCGAGTACTTCCGGGACGAGCAGAACCAGGACGTGCTGCTCTTCATCGACAACATCTTCCGCTTCACCCAGGCCGGCTCGGAGGTCTCCGCGCTGCTGGGCCGCATGCCCTCGGCGGTCGGCTACCAGCCGACGCTGGGCACGGAGATGGGCATCCTCCAAGAGCGCATCACGACCACGTCCAAGGGCTCCATCACCTCGGTCCAGGCCGTCTACGTTCCTGCGGACGACCTCACCGATCCAGCCCCGGCGACGACCTTCGCCCACCTCGACGCGACCACGGTGCTCTCTCGCAAGATCGCCGAGATGGGCATCTACCCGGCGGTGGACCCGCTGGACTCCACGAGCCGCATCGTCGACCCGCAGATCCTCGGCGACAAGCACTACGACACCGCCCGCCAGGTGCAGGAGGTGCTCCAGCGCTACAAGGATCTGCAGGACATCATCGCCATCCTGGGCATGGACGAGCTCTCAGAGGACGACAAGCTCACGGTCGCCCGGGCACGCAAGATGCAGAAGTTCCTCTCCCAGCCCTGCCACGTCGCAGAGGTCTTCACGGGCCTGCCCGGCGAGTATGTGACGTTGGAGCAGAGCATCCAGGGCTTCCAGGAGATCCTCTCCGGCAAGCACGACCATCTCTCAGAGGACGCCTTCCTCCTCGTCGGCACGATCGAGCAGGCCGTCGACAAGGCGCGCCGGCTGGCCGAGGAGCTCTGATGTCCATCCACGTCGAGATCGTCACGCCCACCGCGGTCGCCTTTCGGGGAGAGGCCAGCACGGTCGAGGCCCCGGGCTTCCTGGGCGAGTTCGGCGTGCTGCCGGGACACACACCCTTCCTCAGCGTCGTGCGCCCCGGCCTCGTCACGATCCACACGGCCGAGGGCGACCACCGCTTCGTCGTCGGCATCGGCTTCGTAGAGGCCGGACCGGATCGCCTGGTCGTGCTGACAGAGGAGTTCGAGCGCGCCGAAGACGTCGACAAGGACGCGGCCCGTGCGGAGCTCGACGCCGCGAACAAGGTGCTCGGAACAGCGGATCCGGACTCCGGCGACTTCAGGAACGCCGAGCGGGACGCGGCGGTCGCACGCGCCAGGCTGAGCGTCTGATGCGCCTTCGTCTACTCCTGGGGGCCAGCGTGCTCCTCGTCCTCGGCTGCTCCGGCGAGATGTGGAAGTCCTGCACCTCTACGGTCGTGGGAACGACCGTAGAGACCACCAAGGAAGTCGGCAGCGGCATCAAGGAGGGGGTCGAAGAGGGCCGCAAGTCCGGCGAGTCCCTCGACGGCGCTCGCCTGATCACGACCCTGGCCGAGCTCAAGCTCGTCGGCGGCGTCGAGGTCTACGCCCTGGAACCGGCCGACGGCGGCTCGAAGATCGTGCTGGCGCTGCAGAACACGACGGACGTGCCCCTGCGCATTGCGAACACCGAGTTCGAGGTCCTCGACGACGAGGGCTTCACGGTGGACGCCATCGGCTTCCCGAAGGAGCTCACGGTCCCGGCCAACGCCAAGGACAAGGCCTCGGCCACGGTCCCCATCCCTCCCGAGCGCATCGCCACGGTGCGGCTCTGGGGCGAGGACCTGGAGCTGCCCGAGGCTCCGGAAGAGACTCCTCCCGAATAGCCAGTGGGTCGCTTCCTCGGCCGGCTCAGAGGGGCCTGAAGCGGGGATCCAGGGCGTGCCCGTTGAGCTGCCCCTGGAGGTACTCGACGTGGGAGTTGGCCATGCGCAGCTGGTTCGACAGGGCGTTGAAGGCCGCGCGCCGGAGCACGCCCGCGTCTGCGCCGTCGCCCTCTCCCCCGAAGAGAGATGCCGGAAGGTGCATGAGCCAGCTGTTCTCGCAGACCGTCGCCGTGGCCACGTTTCCGCCGCCGTCGACGAGCCCGCAGAAGCCGAAGCCGGTGCCCTCACGCAGGCGGGCGAGACGCTCCTGGGACTCTCGCAGGGTGGCGATGTGCAGGTCGACGGCGCCGGCGGCGACGATCCAGGCGCCGTCGGGTGTCTCCCCCTCGCGAACGAGGACTTCGCCCTTCTTCCGCTGGGTCATGTGGCCCCGACTCGCCAGCTGCTTCATGCCGCCGTGGGGCAGATCGCGGAAGGGGGCGGCTTCCTCGAGCGTCTTCCGTGGATCGGGACGAGCGACCGCGGAGCCCCCACCGAAGATCCCGCCCAGGCGCCCGAACAGACCCTTGCGTTGTTCGATGTCGACCTCGCCGACGGCGACGCTGGCGATGAGCCGAGCTGTCTCGCGGAGGCGACGGGCGATGGTGCGAAGGGCGTAGTTCTCCAGCGCCGGCACGACCGGACTGCGCTTCATCCGCAGGAACTTGAGGCCCTGCTCGTCCAGCAGCAGGATGCGGCAGGGCTTGCTGGAGATCACGGTCGCGGCGCGGCGATCGATGTGGCCGAAGAGCGCCATGTCCCCGACCATCTCGCCCGGACCGACTCGGGTGAGCTCGAGGCGCGCCTCGCCGATGTGGACGCTGGCCTCGCCGGCCATCAACAGCACCATGGCGCGGTCGCACTCGCCCTCGCGCATGAGGACCTCGCCAGGTCCGATCTCGCAAGGGATGAAGGCCGCCAGGGCCTCTGAGAGGCGAGCGCGCGACATCCGGCGGAAGATCCCGAGTCGCTGGAGCTCGCTGACCCCGACCACGACTACATCCCAGCTCGGGCGCGGTCCCACTCGACGGCGCGCTGGTAGTAGGCCTGGGAGTGCACCTGGTGGTAGCGCGAGGCATCCAGCACCGAGATGAACCACGTCGCCGTGCCGGTCGCGATGCCGGCGAAAGACAGCATCTTCCAGGTGCGCTCGCCCTCGTAGTCTTCGAGCTCGCCAGCGGCGTACATGCGGTTGGTGGCGACGCCGCCGAAGGTGAACCCGCTGACCTGCAACAGCGAGAACATGGCCCCGAGGCCCCAGCGGCGCTGCGAGAGCTGAGGAACGCCGAGCGGGGCGACCAGCGCGATCGACGGCGGCGACTTGTACTCGGGCTCGTCCTCGGAGGCGAGTGCGACAGCGGAGAGCAGGAAGATGGAGCCGGTCATGACTTCTTGGGTATGGCCTTCAGCCTGGCCTTGCCGTCCTCGATCGCGACGCGGAAGCTCACGGACTCGCACTTGTAGCGGCCCTTGATGTTGCGAACCTGGTTGCGGAGGGTCTTCTGCACGCTCTCGTACTGCATGTCGGTGGACTGGCCGCACTGCTTCCGAGCGTCCATGAACTTGTCGTAGATCTGCTTGAAGGCGGCGTCTTCCTTGCGCTGGCGCTCTGCGCGCTCGCGAGCGATGTTCGACGTCCGCTCGCGCCGATCCTGCATCTCCCTGGCCTGGCGCTCCTTCAGCTTGGCGCGGAACTGCATCTTGGGGTGGGTGCCCCGCTCGATCATCACCAGGTTGCGCTGGATGTAGAGGTCCAGGATGTTGAACCGTGCCCGGAGCTGGCGGAAGCGGTAGGCCTGGATGGTGTTGGTGATGTGCTCCCGCATCAGGTCGCGAATCAGCGCCTTCACGCCGTCACGCTCACGGATGGGCTCCAACCGCTCGATCCCGTTGAAGTACTTCTCGTACTGGATCTTCAACACGAACATGGACTGGTGGAGCTCATCGAGGCGCGCGTTCATCGCGCGGTCGAGCTTGATGCGTCGGGCCAAGGACTCTCCTTCCAAGCGTGCCAGCGCTTGGTGAATCGTAGCGTAGACTCTGGCTGTGAGGGACCTCCGAATCCTCGTTGTCGACGACGAGCGCGCAATCCTCGAACTGCTCAGCGAGTACCTTCGCGCCCGAGGATGCGTAGTAGAGGTCGCAGAGGACGGCGAGGAGGCCTGGGAGAGGCTCCTGCGGGGCGGCATCGACCTGGTGATCTCGGACGTCAAGATGCCGCGCCTCAGCGGGCCGGAGCTCCTGGAGCGCATCCACCAACGCGAGGAGCCCGTCGCGGTCGTGCTGATGACCGGCTACGGCACGATCGACGCTGCGGTCCGGGCGATGCGGGGAGGAGCCAGCGACTACCTGCTCAAGCCCTTCAAGCTGCGCGAGCTGTACGCGACCATAGAGCGGGCTGCCGGGACGCTGGAGCGCCAGCGGCGCAGCCTCTGGGTCCAGGGCGTGGAGGAGCTGCTCCAGGCCTCGCGCGCCTGCCGCCTCGAGGACGCGCACGCCCTGCTCGACCAGCTCGTCCAGGTCTCGGCGCAGGAGGACCACGTAGACGGCGCGGCGCTGATGCTCACCCAGCCGGCGTGCAAGCGCCTGGTGCTGCACAACCAGACCGGCACGATCGACGTCGACCTCGAGCACGCCGCGAAGACAGGCAAAGGCGCCCGGCCCTGTCTCAGCCTGCCATTCCGGTTTGGAGACGAGGTCGCCGGCCACCTCGTCACCATAGGCACCCGCCAGCTCGCGCAGCGTCGGGCGATCCAGTGCTACGCGGACATCGTCGGGGAGAGCCTGCGCAGGCTCTGGGCCGAGCACCCCCTGGCCTTCGCGAAGGACTTCAGCGGTCACCGAGCGGTGCTCCCGACCGGCCTGCCCTCCAGCGCGCTGGACGCCTGGTGCGACGGGACGACGGCGCGTCAGCTCCGTCGGGACCCTGGTGAGCTGGATGACACGGGCGCCGAGGTGGTCATCCAGGCTTCCGCCGGCGCGGGCCCACTCTGGCAGGCCGTCTGGATGGACCTCACGACCCAGCGCGGGGCCTGGGTGCCGCTGCTCAGCGAGGAGGCTGCTCGTCGCCGCTGGGAGTACTGGAGCGCCTGAGGAGCCCGAGTCCGAGCAGGAGGAAGAGGCCTCCAGCCACGCCGGAGCCGCCGCAAGACCAGCCGAACTCGGGCTCACAGACGATCGGGCCCTCAGGATCGCTGTCATCCGTGTCTGAATCTCGAGCGGTATCCTCGGAATCTGGAGTCGAGTCGCCGGAATCTGGAGTCGAGTCGCCGGAATCTGGAGTCGAGTCGCCAGAATCCGGGGTGGAGTCACCGGAGTCACCAGTGTCGGGTGGCGGGCAGGGACCGTGGACGACATGGACGCTGCCGTCGGTGGCGTCGCTCGCGAGCAGGTCGGGGCAGCCGTCCCCGCTCCAGTCCGAGGCGACGACGAGCTGGTCTGCCTGGATGGACCAGGTGTCCACCGCGGCGGCCAGCGCCGTGCCATCCGCGAAGGGAGGCTCCAGGCGGGCGATCACGTCCTGGGCCCGCAGGTAGAGGGCTTCGTCTCCCTGGCTGTCGACGAGCACCGCGCCAGCGGAGGCTTCGGTCTCCGTGTCGAGCTCCACCCTGGTCCCTGCCGAGAGGTCGAAGACCTCCGCCTCGTCGTGACCCACCGCGGCGAAGCCATCGCCGAGGGGGTGGATCGACCGCACCATGAAGTCGATCGCCTCGATGCCGACGGCATTGTCGACGGTCTGATCGGTGTTCCAGGCGCTCGCGCTCCACCAGAGCAGCTCGCCTCCGTCCGGACAGGTGGTGCTGGTCAACTCCTTCCCGACGCAGCCACCTGCGACGATGAAGCCGTCGACCACCCCGACCGCGTACCCGGCCCCGCTGGCTCCGCTCACCGTCCCGGCGGACTCGGATGCCGCGATCTCTCCCGTGGCGGAGCCCTCGTAGATCCCTGCGCCGCTGAGCCCCGGCGCGCCGACGACGAGCTCCTCGAAGCCGTCACCGTCGAAGTCGGAGCCAGCCAGGCTGGCGCCGAAGATGCTCTGGCCGGAGACTGGCGCGATCGTGGCCACGGCGATGTTGGCGATGCGCGCGCCGTCGTCGCTGGCGCCGAGGCCCGAGAGGACGTGGACTACCCCGGCGCTGTCGACGGTCTGGCCGGCACCGACGATCAGCTTGTCGACCCCGTCCCCGTCGCGGTCGGAGGCGAGCAGCCGCACGAGTCCGACGGCCTCGGCGAGCCCGATGTCGATGGTGCCGCCCGTGCTGGAGAGCCAGACGGTGAGCGTGCTCTCGAGGCTCCCGTCCCCGCTGGTCAACGCGATGTCGGGGAGGCCGTCACCGTCGAAGTCCCCCTCTGCCAGCGCCACGCGACCGCTGTTGGCGGAGGTCGTCAACAGCAGGGTGGAGTCCCCGGCGAGGGCCAGTCCGACGAGGCTAACGAGCAAGGGACACCCCCAGCCCGATGTCCGCGAAGGGGTCACGCGAGTAGCCGGCCCGGACCTGCAGCTCGAGCACCAGCGGCCCGACGAGGCGTCGTGGGTAGCGCACGTGGACCGCGCCGCCGGGGTGGAGCTTCGTCTCGGTCGTGCCGTCGGGGCAGAGCTCCTGGCCGAGCAGGTTCACGCTCTGGAGGCCCACGGCGAAGGGCCCGGCGGTGGTCTCGAAGCCAGCCGAGATCGGAAAGTGGAACCTGCCCCCATCGCCCTGGATGCCGAGGTCGATGGTCAGGGCCACCGTCGACATCAGGCGCTGGCGGGCGACCATCTTGGCGCCCAGTTGGGGGGAGTCGGCGGCGTAGGCCCCGGTGAACATCAGGCCCAGGGACTGGCGCGGTGGTCCGAGGCGAAGCTCCAGGTCCGCGCCCGACCAGGGCTCGACGAGCTCCGGCGCGGCGTCCCCGATGACCTCTGCGGCCTGGCCTCGCCGAACGAGCACCTCGCCCGCCTCGTTGGCGACTCGGACGCGGCCGTCCCTCACGGTGACGTGGACCGTGTCGTCCTCGACGTCGAAGGCGAAGCGGGTGCCCTCGACGGCGGCCTCGACGCCTTCGTGCTCGACGCGGAAGAAGCCCTCGACCTCGTAGAGCACCTCGCCGAGGCTCTGGAGCACTCCCTCCTCTTCGAGGACGAGCTCGCTCTGGGGTGCGACGACCATGAGCTGCCCGTCGGAGCGCTCGATGCGCGCCCGAGCCGAGCCGGTGGTGAAGGTGTCGCCGATGTCGACCTCGTCGCCGCGGCTGGCGCCTTCGCTGTCGTCGATGTGGACCTCTGTCGAGGTGGCGACGAGGACCCAGGCCTTGCCTTGCTCTTCCCAGATCGCGTCGATGCGCGCGTATGGCGCGGCCTGGGCGGACTCGGTGAGCAGAAGGAGGGGAAGCACGACGGGGATCAAGGGCCAGACAACTCAGGAGTTACACGCTCTCGTCTGAAATCGAGTGCCGGGTCCGCCCCTTCATAGCGCTTCAGGAGATTCGATGACGCCGCTGTCGGAACAGATCGCCCACTTCGTCGAGACCGGCGGTGGCGCGGGTGCGCTGTGGGCCAGCGTGCTGCGACATGTGCGGCAGGCCACCCGGCGCTACCCGGACGCCTACTTCGAGCTCGGCCAGAAGAACGACGAGGCCGTCGAGGGTCTGGCAGGACGGGTCTTCACCATCTGCGCGAAGGCCGAGAAGGGGCGCTTCCCCTTCATGAAGCGGACCCCCTTCGTGACCTACGTGGAAGAGGACTTCGACGACCCGCCCATCCGCTACCACAGCTTCTACGCCAAGCTGTCGATCACGCGCGAGGTGCTCCGCGACGACTACGCGAAGAACGTGCGGCGCGACCCCATCCTGCGCTTCCGCGACGACCTTCACCGGCGCATCGGAGCCGTGCTCAAGGAAGCGGGGGTGCCTGTGGAGGGCGGCCATGGGGGGCATCGTCGCTGGACGGTGGTGGCCGGTCCGCGCATTCCCGTGTCAGAGGATGTCGTGCTCGATGAGCTCCGGGGCATGCGGACGTGCGACCTCGATGTCCTTGTCGTGCACGCCCTGAAGGCCCTGGCGGTCCCGATCAGCCACAGCCGCCTGTCCAACCTGCTCGGCAGCGTGCTCGAGCCCAAGAGCCTGGAAGAAGCGGCGGAGTCGCCAAAGGGCGATCTGGAGGAAGTCCTGACCATTCGCAATGCCGTCCTGGAGGCCTGGGCCGACCTCGACTCAGACGAGCGCGCCCTGGTCGCGGCCCTGGCTCGCGGAGACTCCTACGACGAGCTCATCGCCCGCTGCCCACGCCTGAAGAACCGCGTCGCGGTGAGCCGAGCCATCAAGCGGGTCGGCTACCGCTTCGTCGCCCGGGTGGTAGAGGCCGTCGGCGGCACGTCATCTGGCGACACCCCACCACGTGAGCTCCTGGAGCAGATCGTAGCTGTGTTGATCCCCTTGCTCCCGGAGATGGAGTCATGAAGAAGCTCCTGGCAGAAGACCCCCTGGTCGAAGCCTTCGCAGAGGCCGCCGAGACCCACCGTGCCTGGCTCTCCAGAGGTCTCGCAGAGACCGAATACGAAGAGGGTCTGTATGTGGACGAGGCCGAGATCGATGCCCTGGTAGATCAGGACGAGGCCCGGCTGGCCGCGAAGTCTGGTGGTCGCGAGCTCCCGGCTGAGTACCGAGGAGGAGGCTGGTTCCTGCGCATGGGGCTGACGGCTCTCGGCGTGGCCTACGTGGAGCTGGTCAGTGGGCCTGGGCCACTGCAGGTGTTCGAGCGCTGGTTGGGGGTCGGGGAGCGCGCAGAGCTTCCGGATGTGGAGGCGCCGGAAGAGGTCGTGGGGGTTGATGAGAGTGGAGGGATCCGGGTGTTGCGGTGACGGTGACGGGGGACGGTGATGGTGACGGGAACGGGGACAGGAGACGGTGACGGGAACGGGCGTGCGTCGCCTGGTCCGCGGGATGACTTGCAGCGCCGTGGACTGAACGAGAGGGGGGGACTCTGGCAGAATGCGGCATGGCCGAAGCGCCCGATTACCTGCGTCGAACACGGGTCATGCTCGTGGTCGCCGCTGTGGGGCTGTTCGTCTCCGGCGTGACGATCTGGCCCTGGGAGGTCGAACTGGAGCTCGCGCTGGCCGCTTGCGCTGCTCTGGGACTGCCGGAGGCGCGGCCCGCTTGAGCTGGTCGGCGAGGTTGCTGTTTCCACGAGGTGGCGACGGCGCCCGGTGGCGCCTTCTCGTTAGCCGCCACTGCACGCTGTCGCTACGCATGGGCCTATCTGGGCCAGCCTTCAGCGCGCTCAGCGAGATCCTCCGCGTACCCACATGTGTGGACATTGCTCCGGAGCTGACAGGCTGCTTCGGCATATGCCAGCGCCGCCTCGAGATCTCCCGTAGTCTCAGCGGCGACAGCCAGGTTGTGGGACGCCCGCGCGGCGAGGCCTCGGTGTCGCGAATCAACGTGGGCGCTCCAGCCCGCGGCGGCCGATTCCCAGTCGCCCTGTTCGATGGCACCGGCCGCTGCGTAGAAGCCACCGGCCATCCCATCGTACATCGTCCTGCGCTGCAGCTGTATCTGTGGCAGGAAACGCTCCACATAGGCAGTGCCCACCCTCTGGGGGTTGTTCGAATCCAACGAGGCCGAGTCGAACCGGTCCCCGTTGCATGAGTAGCCGCCCCAGCCGCTTCCGGTGAACTGCCCGTCGGCGCTCTTGTCGACTCGCTCGAGTGAGATCACCGCCGTGCCCGTTGTCTGGTCACAAACCCGCGCAACCACGTGAGGAGCCATGTCGCCGCCGATGTAGACGTTCGCTTCGTCGTATGCGGCCTGGCCGAGTTCCGGCTCCACCACCGGAATGCCGGTCCCGGCGGCGAAGTCCTCTCCGAACCGACGAATGGCATCCCGGCCTTCGGGGTCGGTGCGAGTGCGGTCGACGACCGTGACCGATGTGACGTCCGGCGGCAAACCGATGTGCGATCTGGGCGAGGCTGACGCGCCGGGTCCCCAAAACTGCACGCCCGTGTGCAATCTGGGCGAGGCTGACGCGCAGGGTCCCCAAAACTGCACGGCTGCCAGATCAGTGCTCAAGGACCGTCCTACGGTCCTTGGAGGCCGATCAGGGCGTCTGATCAGTGCTCAAGGACCGTCCTGCGGTCCTTGGAGACCGATCAGGTCCTCGTGCGACAGGTCCTCGTCGTCGTCCCCCGTCACCGTCACCGTCACCCGTCACCGTCACCGTCACCGTCACCGTCACCGTCACCGTCACCGTCACCGTCACCGTCACCGTCAGACATCTCTCAGCGCAACATCC